>JACCDX011586997.1_pt1 | contig 66103 bp, 53 predicted proteins | sample 7449681 | NCBI WGS metagenome assembly JACCDX01 (sample SAMN15323450, study PRJNA562643) | freshwater metagenome | isolation source: river surface water | place: USA:Blue River Watershed | collected 2017-08-18
CGTTGTTAAAGAACTTAATGACCCACTGCGCCCCTGCAATGCTGATCAAGGCCTTGGGCTTGGCACCGCCCATGGGGCTACCGCCACCTGCCACCATCTTGGCCTCTAGCACGCCCAAGGGCTCGGCGGCTTCTACCTTCTGTGCCACCTCACTCAAATGCTGCGCATCGGCCAACACTGGCAACGGGCTGGTGTGCCTAGGCAAATACTCAAATGCGGAAGTAGAAACACCCAAAGCCCCAAAGCGCTCGTCCCCCGCAAAGTACAAATATTCCATGAGCGACAAACGCTCTGGCTTGTCCACAAAACGAATGACTTTTTCTCCCCAACGATCGGGGCGGGCATCGTCTACTGCGCCGGCTGCGCGCTGTGAGTTGGAAAGGAGAATGTCTGGTGGGTGATGCCGCTTGTTGACCAAGGGCAGGTCTTCGCTGAGAGGAAAACCAGAAGCCAACCACAAGTGGCCGTAATGCAATGAGACGCCATCGCCGTCGTCCTCTAAATTGAGAGCACCAATAAAGCGGGGTTTGCACGGTTCACCCAGATACCAAAGAAACAGGACATCGAAATACGGCGAAGCAAAGTCCATCAAAAGGACTGCTCAAGACGTTGTTTAAAAGAATTCAACGAGTCATCCAGTAAACAAACCATCCCAAATACTCGTGTAAAGCAGTTTGCCATTTCGACAAACTGCTCACCATTGAATAATCCGTCCAAGAAGATGACTCCGCAGTGGCAAAGTCAACAGGATAGGGCGTGACTTTGCAATTGACAGCTTCAAATTCCGCCATTGACCTTGGCATGTGTGATGCAGAAGTCACTAATAGCCAAGCTTTTTGACATTGATCACCCAATAATGCAGCCACCAGTCTTGCATTTTCTCGGGTGTTGCGCGCACCTGACTCCAGCAACACGCGAGACATGTCTACACCCTGCTGTTCATAAAATATTTTGGCCAACTCGGCTTCGGTGGTGCCCGAGGCAACCAGTCGCCCCTCCCCGCCAGAAAACACCAACTTCAGGTTTGGATAAACCCTCATCAACCCCACAGGCACAGTCATTCTTTCCGCTGCTTCTCCCAAAGGCACCTGTCCGTGTGCCTTGAAAACTTCAGGCCTTCCTGTTGCACCGCCCAACACAATCATCCCCACATGGGTGTCAATTCTGCTTGCTAGGGGAGCTTCATATTGGTTTTCTAAATGACGTAACAATGCTTCTGGAACCGCTGTAAACCCCAGCAACCCCCATACGACCATACCTGCCCAAAGCATTTTGGTGGCAATTTGTCGTCTTTTGCCAAAAAACATCAAAGCTGCAAGCATCCAAACAGCCAGCCAAAACATTGGCTGAGTGATGGCGCTCAATAATTTAGACAAAACAAACATATGATCGTCAATTCAAACGGTACTTAGACTATTAGAAGTTTATAAATTTGATATTTGAGTGTCTTTGAAATTACAATCGGCAGTAGAAAATTATGAAGCGCAGATTCGTTAACGCCCTCATCACACTCCCGCGTCATGTTAAGCGATTGATCAGTCTCGGCTTCGATTTATTTGTAAGCCTGGTCTGCACTTTTGGTTTCTTAGCCATCGTCAGTCGAGACCTCGATCTCGTTTTTACCAGTCAATCATTGCTCATTGCCCTGACTTTGGCTGCGATGCAAATTGGCGCCCTGTGGGCATCTGGCACCTACCTCACGGTGGCAAGGTTTCTGGGCCTTAAAAGTCTGGCCACCAGCTCCCTCTATCTTTTGGCTACCAACACATTTATTTTTTCAATTGTCTCGCTTTACGGCATTGAAAGTACGCCGTTAGCGCTTGGTACTGCTCAGCCCGCGCTGTTCTTTAGTTTTTTTCTAGGCAGCAGATTTTTGGTAGCTTTACTACTTTCAAATTACAACGCAGTTTCAGAATTAGAAAGTTACGGCAACAAAGTTGCCATCATCTATGGCGCGGGAGATGCCGGGCGCCAATTGGCCATGGCGCTTATGCAATCTAAGGAAATTAGTGTTGCTGGGTTTGTAGACGACGACCACAGCCTGCAAGGCGCTATCATTCAATCCATCAAAGTCTACCCGACTCAAAATATCGAAGATCTCATCAAGCAAAAGGAAATCAGTCACGTCTTGTTGGCACTTCCTTCAGCCAGCCGGTCTCAAAAGGCGCAAATCATCCAAAATCTTTCTGTTTTGGGTGTGAAAGTCTTGACCTTGCCCACCTTGTCTGAATTGGCAGAAGGAAAACTCACGATCAGTGACCTCAAGGAGGTTCAAATTGAGGACCTTCTTGCCAGAGAAATCACTCGACCGAATGAGATCCTTTTAAATAAAAACACCCGCAACCAATGTGTGTTGGTTACGGGTGCTGGTGGATCCATTGGTTCTGAATTGTGCCGTCAAATCCTCAAGCGCAATCCCTCAAAACTTGTTCTTGTGGAAATGAGTGAAGTCGCTCTGTACAACATCGAAACAGAACTATCAGAATTCATTACGAAAACTAAGTCCAAGACAATCTTGGTCAGTCGGTTATGCAATGTCAAAGACGCATCTGCCATTGAATACATTGTTGCTAAAGAAAAACCAAACACTTTTTACCACGCAGCAGCCTACAAACACGTACCCATTGTGGAAGACAACGTTTGTGAAGGCATCTTAAACAACGTACTGGGTACTAAGAACTGCATCGAGTCTTCCATTAAACATAAGGTCAATCAGTTCATCTTGATCAGTACCGACAAAGCTGTCAGACCGACCAATGTAATGGGCGCAAGTAAGCGCGTTGCTGAACTCATATTGCAAGCCTATGCACATGAACAGAAGTCAACCAAAATTTCCATGGTTCGTTTTGGAAATGTGCTGGGCTCGAGCGGGTCTGTGGTGCCTCGTTTTAGGCAGCAAATTGCTGCTGGTGGACCCATTACGCTGACTCACGCAGAAATTACGCGTTATTTCATGACCATACCTGAAGCCACACAACTTGTGATGCAAGCAGGTGCGATGGGGGGAAATGGTGAAGTATTTCTTTTGGACATGGGCGAGCCCGTCAAAATCATTGAACTTGCTCAACGAATGGTTGAGTTATCTGGCCTCAAAGTTAAAGACTCAAATAACCATGGGGACATAGAAATCAAGATAACCGGGCTGCGGCCAGGAGAAAAGCTGTATGAAGAGTTACTCATCGGTGATACCCCCATACCCACTGATCATCCAGAAATATACATGGGCCTAGAAAATTTCATTCAGAAGGACGAGCTTCTTGAGCTTATAAATACTTTGGTAACGCATTGTGAAAACAATGAAGCGCTTAATGCCTCCGAATATATTCACACATTAATCAATAACAGCAAGGTAACAAATAATTCTTTGCAAGCACTAGAATTAGTTCAAAATCAACATTGATTCCTGCAGATCTTTTTCAATTAGATTGAATCAAGGCAGACTCCAAAAGCCCTGCTTCTCTTAATTTTGCAACCCAACTCGGATCTACACCCCTACCTGTCCAAGTTTGATTGGGATCTAAGGGATTTCTGTATTTGGCAGGTAATTTAACGCCTTTCATAGTGTGCGGCTTGACTGAGTTGTTCTTAGTTTTCTTTTCAGTTGCTTTAACATGAGGCTTTGATTTATGACCTTCAAAGGCTGAGGTGATTTCAGCAAGGCTCAATCCTGCGTCCTTTGCCATCTTAATAATTTGAAGCAATACTTTTCCGTGGGATTCAGCTCTAAGAGCAGCTTCTTTCTTTGCAAGAAGATCTTTTTGCTTTTGGATAGCTGCCAGTTGTGCTGCAATAGAGAGTTTTGACATATTAATTCCTTATAGATATACAAACTGATTCAATTATGAATATATAAAAATTATTATTCTACAACTATATCGATAAATCCCCATATCGGGACTCGGCTTCACGCACCTTCTCTGCCCTCAAATATTAGCAGGACCTGAGAAATTGGGTTCGTTTTGTAAATTTTCAAAGCCGCTTCGATCATGCCGTGCGCAATCCCCTGAGCGACTTAATGAGTTGGTTGCTTGATCGCTTGAGGTACCTGACCGAGTTGCGCACCCGCTTTGCATGCTCCGCCTCTTGCCGCTTGATCTGCCTGAGCGTCAACTTCAGCATCTTGCGCTGGGTGTTGATCACGAAATTCAAATCGCTCTTCTTAATACCCGTCCCCAAATAGCGCTTCTCGTCAAGAAAGTCCGCCATCAGGTCCAGTTCTTTACCAAACGAGTTGCGCATTTCCTCATGCACGGCAGTCTCGGTTCGACTTGGCTGCTGTAATTGCGAAAAAAGCGTCCTTTGATAGGCCTGGTTTCTTTCGTAACTGACTATTCTGTTAGCGATCTCTTGGGCCAAATAATTATCGACGCCATCCTCTGCAATCACCCTCGTCAACTGTGTCAGGATCGGATCTGTGAGATCTATCTGAGAGGTTACCGACAGACCGTGGATCTGAGCATTTTTTGATGAGCGACTCTTGCCGGGCTGAGATTTTGGCCCTGTGGATCTGAGCGCATTGCGCCTATTGGCCTGACGCTTTTGGACGCTTGCCTTTGTTGACATTTTTCGGCTCAGCTAGAGTGGGCTGGGTTTCAATGGCGCCAAGGTCTCTTTGCATGAGAGCGTTTTGCAAACGCATCCGCTCTGCATTCACTTTGCGGTTAACCACCACCTCGTACGAAGCCTGAAACCCCGCGAGAGTCTTGGCATTCAGCGCAATCATCTGATCGAGGCTTTCGAACACAGATCGAGAATTGGCCATCGCTTTTTGAGTGAGCGTTTCCATTGTCAGGTTATGCTCGCCCAACAATTCATTGAACTCATCGTCGATTCGGTTGGCGTAAAGAGCGTCCATTACCCAGGCTTTGAGATCCGATACACCACTGGCGTATTTATCTGTTTCCAAGATACCAGCCATAGAATGAATCAAGGTGGCGCGCTTTTGGTTCTCGTAGCGACGCATCCACCATAGGCATTCATAGATTTTTTCTGCAAGGTAGACCTGAAGAGGCGTTGAAGCGCCGAGCTCCTGAATTGTGGCCAGCAGCCCTTTCTGATAAACCTCCTGTGACTCACCTGGCAGGGCAGGCCTACTCCCCAAAATCTGTGTGATCGGGGACGCAATTAGCCGTACACCGGTGTCCGAAGACTTTTTGCTGTTGGACATTTCAGGTTTTGCCCAAAGATTGGACTGCCGTCGCTGGCAAGACTGAGCTCTTTAGACGAACCCCCGGTCTATCGTCAGGCGATCCAATGAATTCGACGCCGGCAGCTTCCAGTGCAGCTCTAACTGCAAGCACAGTTCTCATATTTTGATCTTTAGGAATTCCGGATGCAGCCTCGATACGACGAATTGAAGACAAACTTACTCCTGCCGCTAGAGCTAAATCCTCCCCAGACCATCGAATGATGGCTTTAGCTGCACGAATTTGCCCTGAAGTTATTGACATTTATAGATTCTTTAATGACACTATTAGTGTCTTATTTAAATTGGAATTTTCATGCCTCAGAATACACCAAAAGCGAAACTCCAATCCCTACTTCAACACATTGATGGCGCCTACGCACCGAACACACTGCGAGCATACAAAGCAGACATGTTGGAGTTCATTGCCTATTGCGACAAAACTAGGGCCTGCCCCTTGCCGGCAGAACCCAAAACGGTGGCGGAATTTCTGATACAAACCGTTCCCCAAGGCATCAAGTCGTCCACCATCCGCAGAAAGGTCTCATCCATCAGCGCAATCCATCGCTTATCTTCTTTGGATGACCCGACCAAACATTCCGAGGTCAGAATCACTCAGAGAAAAATCTACAGACAACTGGGTACCCGATTTGATCAGGCATACCCCATCACCAAAACATTGCTTACCAGGTTGCTTGCCGCTTGCGGTAATGATCTTCACGGATTGCGCGATCGCGCATTGCTGCTGGTTGCATACGACTCGATGAGAAGACGCTCAGAGCTGACTTCTTTGCGTGTTGAAGATATTGAATGGCTCGCGGACGATGGGGCAACAATACTGCTTCGCAAAAGCAAAACCGATCAACATGGAAGTGGCAAGTGGATACACCTGTCAGCAGAGACAACGCATGCGCTGCATCAATGGCTATCAACTACAAAAATCAACAAAGGGTTGATTTTTCGAGGGGTGAGGTCATCGGGAGCATTTACCGATGGTTTATGCGAAAGCCGGATTTCCCGGATCTACAAAGCCCTTGCCAGGAAAGCCGGGCTCAATGAAACATTGGTGCAGTGCATCAGCGGCCACTCTACGCGCGTAGGTGGCGCACAAGACCTGCTAAATGTCGGTGCAAGTTTGCCGCAAATCATGGTGAAAGGCGGCTGGGCAAAAACTGATACCGTGATGAGGTATGTTGAAAGAGCACGGTCAACATCGACATTACAACTGTGACATTAAGCAGAACAATAAGTGCTCCTGCTCTCATAACCAATTTGCGGGAGTATTACCCAAGGACAAAGCCATAGTCAGTTCGACTTAACAACATCTCCCGAACCCTTGCCTCCGACCGTCATAAAAATATATTTGAAATAGGCTGAAACCGTTAACTCTCTGAGCATACGAGCGTCTGTGTTTGCCAGCAGCTTTGGCGTGGACATGTCTATCTTGTTGACTTGGGCCAGACCAGTGATGCCAGGTCTGGCATTAAAGACCGCGAGCGAGGCCCGCTCTCTGATCAACTCGGTTTGATTGAACAAGCATGGTCGTGGACCTACCAAACTCATTTCCCCCTTGAGCACGTTCCACAGTTGTGGCAGTTCATCAAGCTTCGTTCTTCGCAAAAATGCACCCAAGGGTGTAATTGCCGAAGCATTAACCAAATGGGAGGCTACTGATACTGTGTTGGGCCGCATGGTCCGAAACTTCAGCAGGGTGAATGGCTTCTGGTCACGACCCACGCGCTCTTGACGAAAAATCGGAGTACCTTTGTCAAAAAGGGCAATAACATAGATCGCCAACAGCAACGGGCCACCAAGAGTCAAACCGAGAAAAGAGAACAAAAAATCAAACAAACGTAACATTCTATTTACTTCACAGTCATACAAAGACCTTCATCTACTGACACTGAAGGCTTCCAATCCAGAAGTTGACATGTCTTATGCATATCAACCTGCAAAGAGCCCAACAAGCGCTCAGAAATCACCTTTTTGCCCAGCAACCCAGCCATTAAGGAAATGAGCCATGGAGACACGCTAAGCAAGTGGGCCTGTTGCCCTAACGCCTTAGCGATCCTCCTAATCAACTCAGTTGTGGATAGATCCTCCCCGTCGGAAATCAAAAAGGTTTGATTTGCAGCTTTGGGATGGTAAGAGCAAGTAAGAATCAAATCCACTAAGTTGTCTAGGCCTACCAAACTGCGGAGGTTATGGGTCAAATCGCCTAATGGTAAGGGTAACTCCCTGCGCACCCAACTAATGAGGCTAGCCAAATTACCTTTGACACCTGGCCCGTAAATCAAAGGAGGGCGGATGATTGTTACTTCCATCCCCGTTAAATCTGCCAATTCCTTTAACTGCACCTCTGCTTCGGCCTTTGATTGCCCATAGGCATCCTGGGGGCATGGAATATCATCTGCAGTAAAGGGACGGCCTGAAGTTGTAGCCTCACCATTGACCTTGATGGAGCTGATGAAGATAAAACGCCGAATACCGGCAGCAGCGGCCTGGCGAGCCAGATTCAAAGTACCTTCGACATTCACGCGCCGATATTCTAGCAATTGTTCAAGCGATTCTTTTTTCATGACATGGGCTCGAGCTGCCGTATGAATCAAAATGTCAATTCCATTTAGTGCGGCTGACCAATCTGTTGATCCATCAATCTCCGGTACGAGTGCTGCATCGCCGTGTCCATTTACAGAATGCATGGTTCGATAAACCGGACGGATTTTTAAACCATGCTTGTTCGCGGCACTCATGACGGCCTGTCCCACGAAACCATTAGCACCAGTTAGGAGCAACATAATTTTTATATTTGAATATGTTAGCGCGATATTTTTTGATTTTATTTTTGTTATTTAATGTATTAAATTATTAATTTTGACTTTGCATAATAAAATGAATTCGCGAAACAATGATATTTTATTTCAGAAAAATAACTCACCTTTTCAACTCAAAGAACTTAATCGGCAATCGCATTAATATTATTGTTATGCTGGAAAAAATACCATTTTCTTTAAGAGCACGGACCATTTCGCAACTAGTGATCCAATAACTACGCCACCCAGATGATGTAACCCCTCCCATGCGCATGTAAACAATGGTTTTCCCAAGGTAAAAATATTTAATTCCATTTATCAGAAGCAGTCTGACAAACATCTCATAATCAGCGGCTGATTTATATCCCATAGAGTATAGACCAAATTTTTTATAGATGGATCTTCTGATAAAAGTAGCGGGATGCGGGGGCATCCACCCGAATCGAAGCATCCACGGCCTAAAACCTGATGAGTTGTAATTTCGCAAAAATCTAGAGGTGTCTGCTGGTGAGATATATATTAAGTCTCCAAATACAATATCAGCACTGCTCTGCCTATATGTAGCAACAATAGTTGAAATCACATCTAATGAGGAGTAAAAATCATCACTATTAAGTATCCCGATAATATCACCAGTTGCCAGGTTAATGCCTTTGTTCATGGCATCATAAATTCCGTCGTCCGGCTCGCTAACTATCTGCGTGATCCGATTTTTATATTCAGATACAATTTGCATTGTGCCGTCTGTGGATCCACCGTCTACTATGATATATTCAATATTCTCGTAGTCCTGGTTTAAGACTGAATCTATCGTGTCTCGTATCGTAGCTGCACTGTTGAAGCACACAGTAACGATGGTGATTTTCGTCGTCATTAATGATGGATTGTTAATAGGATTATTTAAACCCCATAGGCATTGAAAGTACCAGCAGGCTATCTTCTATAAATCATCCAATTTCCAAGAACCAAGACATCCATTTTCGTTCTTAGAAAACAATCTAGTGCTTCCTCCGGCTTGCAAACAACCGGCTCGTTTTCGTTGAAAGAGGTATTTAGTAAGATAGGCACCCTGGTAATATCGCCAAACGCGCTGATAAGACGGTGGTAACGTGGGTTGGTTTGCTTACTTACGGTCTGTAACCGGCCTGAACCATCAACATGTGTAACCGCTGGAATCACGGCCTGTTTCTCTGCACGTATGGGGTATACCTGCATCATGAACGGCACGTCGTCATCCTGCTCGAACCAGTCAGTGACGGCCTCGCGAAGAATCGAAGGTGCAAAAGGCCTAAAGGATTCGCGGCGCTTGATCTTGAGGTTGAGGATATCCTTCATGTCTGCTCGGCGGGGGTCACCCAGGATCGACCGATTACCTAAAGCCCGCGGGCCCCACTCCATGCGCCCCTGAAACCAGCCGATCACTTTGCCATCAGCAATCGCCTCGGCTGTCTTCACGCATAGCGTTGCTTCATCAGACACGTGCGTAACTTCACACGATTGGGCCAGCAAATCAGCCGCATGTTTATCGAGCAATTTACTGAAATTCTGTTCCGTAAAGTGGGGGCCCCAGTAGGAGTGATCCATCACAAAACCACGCTTGCCGCCAAGCTTGTGCCAAACTGCATAGGCTGACCCGATGGCACCCCCGGCATCCCCAGCAGCAGACTGGATGTAAACCTTCTTGAACGGTGTATTGCGGTATACCTTACCGTTCGCAACCGAATTCATTGCACAACCACCCGCTAGGCACAACTCGTCACCACCATGCCGCTTATGTAGTGCATTCAATAGATGGAAAAATGCCTCTTCATACATGGCCTGCACTGAACGTGCGATATCCTTATGCCGCTGAGTCAACTCTTCGGATTTTTCACGGGCCGGTCCAAGTAGATCAACCAACGCATTGGAAAAAAGTGCGCCCACACTGGGCTCACCGTTTTCCCACTCATACTCAACCTTTTCCTTGTGGTGGCGGAAATAGTCTAAATTGAGATTGAAGCTGCCGTCTGGTTGAAGCAAGACAATACGCCGCATCTCATCCACGAATTTAGGCTGTCCATAAGGTGCAAGCCCCATCACCTTGTATTCATCCCCATAGTGAGGAAACCCAAGCCACTGCGTCAGGGCTTGATAAAAAATGCCCAGAGAGTGCGGAAAATAAACCTTGTCATCGATGGCGATCCGCCCATCTTGACCATACCCCCAGGCAGCACTGGCAAAATCTCCAAATCCATCGACAGATACAACAACGGCCTTGTGAAAAGGGGAAACATGAAAAGCAGAAGAAAGATGTGCTAGGTGGTGTTCGACCTCGTGAAGTTCACCATCAAAGCCATGACCAACACTACGTGCCAACTCGAGCAAGACATTGGCTCGCTCTCGTTTGTTCTTTATACGTCCTAGTACCATGCCAAGTTCTGGACGCTTGGCCAATGTAAATCTCATTTTTTCCCAGAGATTTGCCTTGGCATCTTGATTAATTGCCACATGGGACACATCAGATAAACTAATTCCAGCTTCCATAAGGCAATATTTAACCGCTTCTGAGGGGAAGCCAGCCCAGTGCTTTAAACGCCGAAACCGTTCTTCCTCTGCCGCTGCAATTAGTAAACCATTTTTTATCAAGCATGCGGAGGAATCACCATGATAAGCATTGATTCCAATAATAAATGTCATAGAATAAATTCCAAATGAATGTTTTTTGTTGTTGCTGATTCGATGTTGAGGTGCGGCGGAGACGCTAAGAAACCCTTGAGCATAGTTTAACAACGGATTCTGTAAAACGCGCCCATGAGAACTGTTTAGACTTTGTCCTTGCAAGACTACTTAACTCATCCATTGCATTTTGATCTAGAAGTAATAGTTCAATATTACTCGCTAATTGCACATCATTACCCGGTGTGAAATACCTAACCGCATCCCCACCAAATTCAGGCATCGGATCAGCATTTACTGAAAGAATCGGTTTACCATGTGCCATGGCCTCAAGCAAGATGTTTGGACAATTTTCAATCAATGATGTAAAAATGAATAAGCTGGCTTTCTGATATGTAATGCTTAACTTGTCCTTCGTTAATCCCGGGATGAACTCAACATTGCCCCTTATTCCAAGGCGATCAGCCAAATCCATTAACATGGACACATACTTAGTATCGTAAAAGTATCCAACAATCTTAAGTGAATAATTATTCCTAATAGATGCTGAAGTTAAAGAGTATGCTCGCAGAAGCTGTTCAAAATTTTTGTAACGATAGAAATTTGAAACTGTTAAAATATACTTATACTTATCGGATGAGTATTTTTCATGATTGCAAAAAACGACAGGATTGGCTTCAGCACCATTTGAAATAACCGTAATTTTCTCTGGAGAAATATTATTATCTATTAGGATCTGCTTGCAGATATTTGATAAAGCAATTACTGACGTTGCGCGCTTTGCCGATGATAAAATCGTGTGACGAAGAGCCGTTAGTCGAATTCGCCCCCAAAAACCCTCAACTTTATAAGCGCTCACTGTAAAAGGTGCGAGATTCGAGACAGCAACAACAGTTGGGATACCTATATCTCTAATCGGCAAGTAGTGCGAGAAGGTAAGCAACACATTTGGGCTTCGAGATTGAATAAAATTTTTTAATGAAATGTTTTCCCAAAAAATTCGCTGAAATGCCTTAGTACGACCTAGGCCGATCGGGATATCTACAACTTCAATCCGAGATCGAGATGTGAGATTCGGCATTACGCCGACAGGTTTGAGTACAATTAATTGGGCATTAGGAGCAAACTCTTGAAAATTATCAACGAAGGCTACAGCCCTTGTCACTTGTCCTCCAGCGGTTGCAGCAAGGAGATTTAAAATTATTTTCACAGGTACATCTCTCTTCAAGCTAAAGCTTCACACCTCGAATTACAAGTAAATTAACGTGAAGCAATTCAATTTTATTGAAGCCGGCAGAACTAATCCAGCGACGAATTGTGCGCGCGGTTTGAGGACTGTCGTACTCGGGTCCTAACATATCGAATGTATCAAGCAGCGCCCATTCTTCTAATTGTCGTTTGCTGAGGGGGTATCTTCCTGTGTAATCCGCAACTGGGACAATACGTTTAAGTGCTCGCCCAATCAGTGGGATACGTCCCAATAATTGGCTAATATGCAGAAGCCTCGGAACCCAGTTCTCTAACAGTTTAAACAGGCTAGCCTTATTCATAGTTTTCGTAAATGGACGAAACAAATATTTTGAATGCATCATCGTCCTGAATCGTTTCCAGTAAAAGTCAGAGCATAGTTGCCCTCCTCTTCCAACTATTTGCGTCAGGGAGGTAAACGCTTTAGCGACGTCTGGCGTATGTTGCAGGACTCCAAGCGAATAAACAAATGGAAAACTTTCCGGAGCAAAGGGTAGTGCGTATATATCGCCTTGTATTACATGTAAGTTTGAGTGATGTTTTAAGTTGGAATAACATGCATCTACTGCATTTGAATAATCAAGTGCTATAACATTTGCTCCTGCTAATAATGCTACCTCAGCGAATCGACCAGCGCCACAGCCAGCATCCAACACCCATTGATCTTTCAATTGCTCAGGGTTCCAGCCAGTAGCATTAAAAAATCTCTCTGTCGATATGGGATGACCGGAATGGCTATCCAATTGGGTTTTACTAAAGAGATTCCACTGCATCCCAAAATTATTCGCATAATTGGATTCTGGTACAAAACGCGGAATACCCCTAATAACTGGATAACGCTGCTTTCCATCTTCAGAAACTAGCCAACCATTCTCAATTTCATCCACTTCAGGTTTAGGATCTTCCAATTTCAATCGTTGCCCAGAAGAAGGGCAGCGTAATAAATCCAGTAAATAAATTTTCACGTTCGCACCCCTATTCGATTGTTATTTAAATGAAGTATGTGAATTAAATTGGTATAAATAGCTACAGTTGCTAGAGTGCCATCGAGTATTCGCGACGCCATAGTTCAAACAGCACCAGGCTAAATAAACGCTCATTGTTATTACGTCCTTTATCTTGTCCGTGAAAAAGGGAATTGACTGTTTTCTTTTCGAAAATTGAATTCGAGTCGAACAAAACTTCTTTGAATAAATCTCGCCAAGGGCCTTGTTCTAGCCAATTTTTCAATGGGACCCCAAAGCCTTGCTTGCGTTGCCGATCAAAAGTGGGCGGTAATATTTTTTCCGTTAAATTCTTTAGAAAAATTTTTCTATTGACTGGTGTAGTTTTCATATACGAAGGAACTCGACCGAATGCAAATTCGATGATTCTATGATCCAACAGCGGTGCCCTTAATTCGAGCGAACTCAGCATACTCGCTCTATCAACCTTCACCAAAATGTCTTCGGACATATAATTCACGAAGTCCATTCGTGTTATGCGTTGCAACAAATCGTTACCATATGGAGCACCCCCCCTCCAAATGGCTTCGCCGACCAACGGCCAGTTAGTTTGCCCTAGTAATGATCGTCTCGCTTGACCATCAAAGAATGAAGCGATCAAGGGTAAGCCATGATTTAGATCACAACCTAATGATTGCAACCAATTGCGTCCCCTAAATCCTATAGGTAGCATTACTCCCGCACTATTTGCAATCAGCTTTCGTAACATCATTGGAACCCAATCGATTTTCTGCTGCTTCCACAACAATCGATCATAGTGTGCATACCCTCCAAATAACTCGTCCCCTCCATCGCCCCCCAGAGCCACTGTGCAATATTTTCGCACCAGTCGACTCACCAGATAGGTGGGAATCATGGATGAATCAGCCATGGGTTCATCGTATTGACGAGCTAAGATTGGCAGTAAATCTGGAGTAGCCTCACCAGCATTAAGTTCAACGTGTTGTGTGCCAAAATGGCGCGCGATCAGGCGCGCATGCTCAGTTTCATCGTATTTGTCGAACCCACCAAAGCCAACCGTAAATGTTCTAACCTTACTAGAAGAACGTACAGCCATCGCTGTAATAAGGCTGGAGTCCACACCACCACTTAACAAAACGCCTACAGGAACGTCTGCCGTCAATTGTTTGCGTACGGCATCCTCAAAAAGTACTTCGAACTCTTCTAGCAACGCTTCTTCATTAAACTGGCTGACGTTAGATAACTCGGGCGGTGGTGGTAATTCCCAATACCTCCAGACTCGCAACGACCTGTCAGATAAATCAAAGAGCATTGCATGAGCTGCTGGAAGTTTCTTCACTCCTTTGACCATGCACAGTTCACCAGGCACATAACCTACAGCTAAATAGGTATCGAGCGCTCGGTGATCAATTTGATGCGAAAAGGAGGGGTCCGATAACAGGGATTTCAGCTCAGAAGCAAAGCGAAGCGTGCCTTTATCTAGAGAATAGAAAAGCGGCTTTTCACCAGCTCTGTCGCGCGCCAGAAAGAGAATTCTTTGCCTGGCATCGTAAAGCGCAAAGGCAAACATACCATTTAATCGCGAAAGACAATTTACTCCCCACTCACGATATGCGGCCAATATAACTTCGGTATCGCTATGCGAACGGAAGCAATGCCCCTTGGCCATCAGTTCTTTCTGCAAATCTCGATAGTTGTATATCTCACCATTAAACACGATGGTCAATGTAGCGGTTGCATCCTGCATTGGCTGATGTCCGGCAGGCGATAGATCTACGATCGCCAGCCTCCGATGCCCCAAGCCTATGCCACCATCTTCTGACCACCACACTCCTGCGTCATCTGGCCCTCGATGACGCATTTCATCTCGCGCCACTATCAGGAAACTTCGATCAATATTTGCTTCTTTAGAAGCAATTCCGACAATACCGCACATTAAATTACCAACTCCCCGTAACTTATCTTTGAATAAACTTCTTCATAAGCATCTGCTGTACGTTGTATGGTCAATCCATCAACATATTTCTTTGCATGATCAGATCTCTTATACGCTAATTCCAGATCGGAAAAAAATTTATTAATTGTTGCGGCAAGCTGAATTGAATTTTCACAGGGAACAAAGACTGCTGTTTTATCAGTCAGAATTTCTCGATGCTCAGGGATATCACTCACAATTAATGGGCAGCCGGCTGCCATTGCTTCAAGCACAACATTCGGATTTCCTTCATACCGGCTCATACTTATAAGAGCCTTAGCAATTTTCAGCCAACCCCACCACTCCGATTGAAATGGAAGCATGACCACGCTATCAACAATATTCAATGTCTGAATTAATTTGTTTAGATCCTGACGGAGTGGTCCCTCACCGATAATAATAAACTTAAATCCTTCACGGTCATTAAGCAGCGAAATCGCTTGAAGCACGACTTCAACAGCTTTTTGCTGGGTTAATCGCCCAACGACTAAGATAATATTCGGATTATTCAGTATTAACTCACTAGATACGGGAGCAACACTTCTTATTGCTGAAACATCAACAGAATTCGGTATTTTTTTTAATATTTTATTTTTGGAAAGGATTTCTAACCAGTAGCTAGCTCCAGTAGTTGAATTAGGCACGACCGCTTGAGCGCGTAGACCGACTTGCTTACGGATCCATGTCAACAAACTCATTCTACGAAACGCCAACTTGGACGCTCGCTCGGTAAGCACCAGTGGAACTTTATTGCAGAGCGCAGCCGCACCCCCAATAACATCCATCTGCGGAAGCCAAGTTTGCACAACATCAGGCTTTATTTTACGAATCAATGAGTTGATACGTAGAAACAGACGCGGGTTAACACCTTTAAGATCACCTAAATCATGAACCTTTACTTGACTGTTACGCAAGAGGTTCATGTACACACCATTAACCCTCCTTAGAGCAATGTGCACAGTCCAACCACGCGAGGATTGTTCTAGGGCCAACATAGCAAGCTGCCGCTCTGCACCTCCTCCTTCAAGGGTGGGTATTAAATGTAATATGCTAGGCATCGGTTGGTCTGCTAAGTCCCGAACTACTTGGATGTGCGGACACATTTGTTTTGTGTTGGCTAACTAGGTGATAGTAACTATTAGAAAGTATTCCTAAGAAAAGAAAATAAAAAAGATTATAGAGTGGGTACCTAATAGTCTCAACTGTAACTCCATGCACAAAAATAGCAGCTTGCCAAGCAAAAGCAGCTTTCCACAGCAAACGCCTCATAGCATTAGATTCGAATTTATAAAGTTTATACGAATATATCAATCCACAAATATGGATTGATATGAATAAAACAAGGCCCACAAAGCCCTGTCGCAATAATACATCCATATATTGACTTTCGGCAGATCCTGTTTCTTCACCGGGGATATTACTAAGTAAGCTTGTATCGACAAAAAATTCATGAGGAATATACGCAAGCCCTACATGACCCCAACCGAAAAGTATTCTTGCATAGCCGAGAGAATCAATAATTCCAGGCCACAAGTTATGAATACGGTCATTCATCGAAGAGCCATCTGCTGCATTCGATGAGCTATAGTTTGTCAGCTCCTGAATTCGAAACGCTTCAGATAATTCATCAATAAAAAAACTGGAAATTAAAATAGAGGTACCTAATATGATCAAAGTACGAACCAGATCACGCCGATTTAGAATAGATAAGCTTGCGTAACCAACAAGTAGCCCAAGAATAGCGGACCGTGTGCCGCTCAATAAAATTGCCGCCAAAAAGCCTAGTGAAAAAATCAAAATTATTTTGCTAGCATTAAAATCATAACGACAAAGAAAAATAAAATGACCAACAAGACAAAATACCACCCATCTTTGTGGCCAACCAGAGGCCCACGTAATCGCACTTCTAGAAAGGTAAATAGAAATGGGATTAGTCAAAACAATATACAAATAAGTTGCCAGAATAATTGCTACAGTTACACCAAATACAATCAGCGCCACACCAAGATAACTTTCAAGCTCTAGGCGATACGCTCCAAAATAAACAAGAACTGTCAAGAAAATCAAAAAAGATTTTACTGCATTAAAAAATACTGCAAAATTAGCGCTTTCTGTCAATGCAAGCATTAAACCAGTTACTAATGAAATTATGCCAGCGACAACATATCCTGCTATTAAAAAATCCAAAGTGGTGCATAATTTGTAGCGCGCTCTATTAATAAAAAAAATAGTTGCCAGCATATTCAATGGATAAAGCAATCCGAATTGCAAAACATTTTGAAACCCGCCAAGTAAAATTACTTTTGTTAAAAATTTCATGCAACCCGTCCTCTCAACCTTATTTAAAAAATTGAGATAATATTTTTCGCGCCATTGATCTAACCGTTAATTTTACTTCGTTAAATACTTTCCAAATCGTTAGAATTAATTGATTAATTACCACATACTCTTTGCCTTTTTTTATATCTGGAAGTACTGTTTCAATGCTTTTGAAATGCATTTTCTCTATCCTCATATTTTGCAACTCGACTATAGAATCAACAACCCTTCTAAAGCAAGCAACCTCATTGTAATCGGAGAGGACGCGACTCCACCCATCTGCTGCTATTATTCTGCGTTCTGCATCATGCTCAAGATAGTAACGAGTTAATTCTATTGCCTCTTCAATTGAATCGTATCCGAGCCCTTCTTTACCAAGCTCAAATATTTTTCCAAAATTAGATTTATTATCACATATCTGCAATACGCCATTAGCTGGCAAATAAAAGGTTCGAAAATTTATAGGACCAGAACTATTATGAATATTGATACCAATTTTAGTTCGTTTAAGTGTAGGGACTCTCTTGTCCTCAGCTAAAAAGCCTGAAGGCCATCCCATTCCGTAATATGCACCATTTGGAAATGCTTTTACGAATCGATCAACCCGATCTTTTCGATACCTCGTCACCCGCTCACAAAGTAGCGTTACATCAATATCACGACCTTCTTCCAGAATTATCTTTTTAGTAAGATGTGGATCATAGTCGTCATGACGAAACCCTAACGGCCACCACCGAACTTCTTTAATGCCCCATGATTTATATGTATCAATCTCTGCAATATTGCCAACCATGGCCAAATCGAACGCACCAGCTACTGGTTTTGACAATTTCGCAGATGATTCAGGATCATCAAAGCATGCGTATACGGTAAAACAGCTCAAACTTGATACAAAATCAGGGTGGACATTAGAACCGTTAAAACAAATGAATACATCATAATCCAGTAAAGTATTGCTAAGTCTAGCATACATAGAAAGTAGCCTACGGTCTTGATAACGCCAAAGAATATCAAGCTCATTAAAATAAATTATCGGTCTATGCTGATCTATAACCAATGAAAATGGATACACCTCAAAACCCGCAGATCTTAATCTTGCTAACCAGTTCTCAATCCAGATAGTACCAAAGGTTCCATGATCAGGAAACGAATGGCCAAGAAGAATTTTCATATAATTATTAACGCTTCTTCTTCTCAAAGATGGCTTCTATTACTATTCCTTGGTTAATCATAGATGCAATAAACCAGATCAATTTTTTTAGCTGCTCCGCGAGTCCATTTGTGGGATAACGAGACCATTCAAATACTTTCAATCTAGTACATCTGAAGCCGTGCCTATTAAAGACCTTCTTCAGGGTTTTGGGAGTATAGAAAATAGGATGATGCAATGAAAAAACATCGAAAACCTTCCTTCGTCCGGTTAACCGATATTTAATAACTTCAAGCAAGTTGAATTGAAATGGCACCTCTACATAAATCAATCCATCGGGAGTTAATAGATCGGAAATTCTATTTAAGGCTTGATGAGGAAATTCGAAATGTTCAAAAACATGATTCATGTGAATCAAGTCGTATTTTTCTTCCCCCTGATATTCTGCAAGGTCCGTCTCATGAAACACAAATCCGTATTTAGCTTTTGCCTTAGCCGCCGCGTATGAAGAAAGCTCTATACCCGAAACTAATAAGCCACGATTCCTTGCAAGAGCCAAGAAATCTCCTGTTGCCGCGCCAATATCTAGGATGTTTTTTGCGCCAGGAAATCGCGCAAGAAGCATAGATAATGATGCATCAAACTTGCCGAGTCTCGCACCTGCAAATTCACTCTCATAGTCTCTATTGGAAGAAGGTATGTCCAGACCGCCTTCGTCTTCTTGAACTCCAGTAAAGTAAGATTCCCCATAAAGAGCACCAATTTGCTTACCTGGAATGTTTGGCCAGAGATAACGCACATCACAGACTAGGCAAATGAAAACCTCGGATTCACAATTACCTGGCAAGTTGAGCATTTGTGTAAAAAGTTCATTTTTAAATACTCTTGCGCTGGTGCATATAGGGCAACAGTTGGTCATGGTTTTCCTACTTCAGCTTTTGATGAATAACAACTTAGATATCCGATGAGCAACGGATGGCACATACTCCATATAGACTTCTATGTGTTATAGGATTCTTCTCAAAGATGCGTCGAAATAATTTATTGAATTGTTTTGTCAAAAATCCAGTTTTCAATTCAATTATCTCCCAGCCTCCTCTGCGAAATATATCCTCCAATCGAACTTTAGTTAGCGGGTTACAATGACTGGTTTTCTTGATGCGTTCACGCCATGTCTTGTTTGTAAACAACACGAGCGCTATATCCACAAATAATGCGTAACAGCGTACAGCCTTTTCAAAGAACACCGTAGAGAATATAACAAATGGAATTAACATGAACGGGATCTGAAGCTCACCCTTCTTACCATTCCAGAATACATAATCATATTGCATAGGCAGTGTGTGAAAAATTAAAATTCCATTGGGTTTCAATATTCTCTTTAAATTAGCCAGCAACGCCCCTATCTCATCATCATGTAAATGCTCCAAGATATCGAATAAAATGGCTATATCCACTGGAGGAATTGCTAAATTTGAATCAGCCAAATCTCCTATTATGAATTCTGCGGATCCACCATCAAGCTTAGAAATTCTTTCGGCTATCTCAATTGCATTTTTATCAAAATCGATCCCGATTGATCGGTAACCCAACTTGCTAAAATATGTTGCAAACAAGCCAACAGAGCATCCAACATCAAGCAGTACTGCAGAAGAATCAAGTGATCTGCCATGTTCCATAATTAGCCTCTCAGCTAATTTAATTCGTGCCCTATCATGATTACTTTCTTCCGTTTTTTGGCTATCCCAGTAATGCTGCTCCATCTCCTCTTGATATGCTCTACCATACTCATAAGATGTTACCTTAGGCCGACTCAAATCTAATCCGTTAGTTTCATTATCTCTAGGTTGCATTTTTTGACTCCAGAATCCAATTGTAACTTGGTAACCAATCCTTGTTTCTATAGCTCGCCAATATGCTAAAGTTCTTTTCAAATCTTCCTGCCAGGGCATGCTTGGTAAACCCCCTCATGCCCATCTCCCAATAATGCTGACCTTGGCAATATCGCGGAGTTATACCGTCAGGCTTATGAAAATAGTTAAATAGATCAAACACAAATGACAGATCGACTCCTTTTAAATCAAGTTTGATTCGAAATTGAAAATGTCTTCCAGCAACTGGAAGATAAATAATTGAATATTTTGCAACTCGAGCGAATTCAGATAAGCATTGATCCAAGTAAGGCTCGGGAAGATGCTCCAAAACGTGTGAAGCAATAATCACATCAAAAATTTTTTCGTTAAATATACTTAAATCATGTGCACTACCGACCACATCAGGCCGAAAGGTCTCGTCAATATCAAACGTTGTTACTTCATATCCACGCCACCTGAATATACTTGCATCCAATCCCTGACCGAAACCAACTAATAATATCTTCTTTACGTCTCCACATCGAGCAATATCACGATACTGGTAATAGGTGTTAATGAAATTGCACAAGTCTAATTTTTTACCCCATTGACTTCTATCAACAGGCATTACTGAGGGGAGTGGTGTAGCTTTTTCATTCATTTTGTTGTCCCTGGCTCAAAATGTAGTCTGGAATATTTTATACTGATGACATGTATGCAAGATATGTAGCATTTCTTCACTTAACAGTTCATAGTTCTCTTTGTATTTTGGGGCTTTTCCTGTGTAATCGAGGTAGCTGATATTCTTAACATTGCATGACCCACCATCTCTTGATATGGTGTAAATATCAATCTCTGGTTTCAACACGCTAAGATAATCAAACGCAAAGTTCGTAGGGTTAAAATATTCTCCATCTCCTAATTCGTACCATCGTAATGTGCGTGCAGGCTGAATAGTCCATGCATCAAAACCAACAAGGTACACTTTTTTGAAGCCCATATAATATGCGAGTGTCAAAGTTGCATGAAATGAACCTGAAAAACAACCTAATTTGTTAATTTCTTCATCAATCATATTCCGCGGTTTGGGTATTGTTCTATAAATGTAATTAACATTTTTACCTGACAAATTTAAACGGTTTGATAAATTAACAAAAATTTCCGCCGAATGAATTCTTTCTAGGTGCTTCTTGAGTTCTGCAGCTATATATCTATATCCATGAAGAAATTTTGGCTGAATAAACTTTGGTGTAAACAACCAAGGCTCTATCTCTGCTATGTATTTAACTTCTAATTTATCAAAATCTTTGTGAAAAGGAATCAGTCCGCAACAAATCGCCGGGTAATTACCAAATTCGGCAAAATCAAACCATTTAATTGAGGGACCATCACCGAATATATAACAAGTTTCCCCATCATGTCGATTGCTGAATTTGGTGATACTCTTTGTTAATATATTAGATGCTATTTGTCGGACATCAATAAACTTACTCATATCATTAGCCAATCTTTTTGGAGATACACGCATATCGTCGAAGAAGTCCAGTCCATAATGCTTTACAAATACGCATATTGGCTTTAAACCCTCCACCAAACCGTGACACTCCTTCGCGCTTGTAAGTTTCTATTTTGATTTGAGTTGCGACGACACCAAGCTCAATAAGGCGGAGTGACAGCTCTGTACCTACAGAAGGATATGAGTTTAAGGAATCAATCTTGTCTAGAATGCTTAATCGATAACCCTTCATCCCGCAAAGTGGGTCTTCGAGACCCCAAACTAATCTGCCGAAGATGCAGAACAGAGCTTCAGACCATCGTTGAGTTTTGTCACGATGCCCAACTACTAGGTCTGCCCCTTCCTCGAGTACGCTACTAAATCGATTGAGCAGGCTTGGAGAATGTTGACCATCTGCATCCATGGTTACTGCATAGCTACAACCAAGCTCTTGAGCATATAAAAGTCCTGTCTCCAAAGCTGCGTCGTAGCCACCATTGACGTTATGGCGAACTACAATCGCTCCCGCAGACCTAGCCAAGGCGGTAGTTTCATCGGTAGAACCGTCGTCAACAACGATGACTAATGCATGTTCTGCCAACTGCCTCACTACACCCTCGATACTATGTGCCTCGTTCAAAGCCGGAATCACTACGGCAGTGCGTGATTGGTCGGCAGAGTGATTATCGACGACTGTCACTCCAGATCTACCTGATTAATGTGCTCTCCAGCGCTCTTTGGTTTTCGCAGAGGGCGGCCGATTGCTTGCCCAACTTCGTAGGGCTGTAGGGCACCAATGGGAGCCGGGCGCAGAGCAATTAGGTCGTCCGATGTGAGGACGTGGCCTGCTGGCAGATCCCTCACTAGGCGTAGTGCGCGACGTTGTAGAACGACTGTCTGCAGTTCATTTTCCTCAACCTTCTTAAGGCCCGTTCCCAATGCTGCCTCAAGCTCGCGTGTGCGCTCGACCATATCGCGCCAAGAGTTCGGGTCCATCGAAAACTTATGGTCCGGGCCTACTCTATCTACATCATCAGTAAAATGCTTCTCTATGATGCGCGCGCCCAGTGTCACTGCGCCTAGTACTGTGGCGTGGCCAGGAGTATGGTCACTGAGTCCCAAGATCATTCCCGGGAACATTGACCGATAGGTCTTCAGCACGTTGAGCTGAACATAGCGCAAGTTCTCGAGGTTGCCCGTATAGTTGGTGTTACATTGCAGCAGTGCCAATTTGGGGTTGATGGCCAGCCCTGCGCCTACCGCTCGTATCACATCGTCTGTAGTTGAGGCACCGGTTGCAAGAATGTATGGCTTTTGTTTGGATGCAATGCGCTCGACCATCTCGATCCAAGTGATGTCACCTGAGCCGATTTTGTAGGCCGGTACAAATGGGTCGATATGATCGACTAAGTCGAAATCGTAGGGACTGGTGAAAAACGTTATACCTGCTTTGTCACAGGTCGCTTTTAGTATCTCGGTCCAATCGGTACTGACGGAAGCGTCACGGTAGACCTCAACAACCGACTTCTTCCAGCTAGATTGGTGCGACTGCTGGCTACCAAGTGATCTGAAACCGACATCCGAAACGATAGTTTCAGCGCGGAAATGCTGAAACTTAGCCGCATCTGCCCCAGCCTCTTTGGCCATGTATATCAAATCTTTTGCGCGCTCCAGATCCCCGTCATGATTTGCGGCAACGTCAGCGATGAAATAAGTCGGGTAGCATTCACCGATGTGCTTTCCGTCTATGATAAATTCGCTTAGGGGTTTATTCAGCTCTGGGCGGTTGGATTTAGTCATTAAGGTACTCCTTGGTGGTATGTTCAATTTCCCCCGTAATAGTTGGAAATTGAAGTTCGATGACATTTTCAAGCCGCGACACTTGGAGGCTCATATCGGTCGGTCGGCGTGCTTTGAGCGCTAAGTCCGCTGAAGTGCCTACAGTGACTTGATCTGTGGCAAGGTTCAATGCTTTGGCTAGGGCAAATGCGAATCCGGCCTTGCTGATACTGTCTCGGCAACCGGCATTAAAGACACCGACAGGTCGTCGTTCAATACATTGGGCGATTATTTTGGTGAGCGTGTCGATATGTACAGCGCTGAACTTAACATCATCAAAAACGGTAATCGGGGTCTTCTCTCTGAGGCTTCGGACTAGCCAATCAGTAAAGCTGACCCTACTTGGACGGCGACTACGTCCATAAAAGTTTGTGCGCAATACCGTGGCACCGACGCGTTCGGCAAGTAACTCTCCTGCGTATTTGGACAGGCCGTAGACATTGATCAAGTTGATATCATCCTCCGCATGTGGGCCTGGGCCGTCGTAGACTTGGTCGGTTGAGACATGCACCAAGTGCGGTTGTGTCCCGGATTTTTCACCAAAGGCCGTGATGCTCTCCGTGAGCGACGCGGCAACGCCAGCGTTGGCTTTCCAGGCCAAATACGGCTGAGCTTCGCACTGGTCGACATTGGTAGCCGCAACGAGATTGACCACCGCAGACGGACGGTATTGGATGAGTGCGTCGATTACGGCCGTTCGGTTGGAAGGGTCTAAGACGAGGTCTGCACCAACGTTGCGGCTCTGAGTCAGCACGTTGTGGCCGAGGGCCCGCAGCGCTGGCACGAGGCTTGCGCCGAGCATGCCTGCAGCACCGAATATGATTATGGTCGACATTGCAAACTGTTTTCGGATGCTTAGGCAAATTGCTTAAGGGTCTTACGCAGGATTTCGGCCTGCTTATGCGCCTGTGAAATGTCCCAGTAGTTGGTCTTGAATTGCATGAGACGCTTTTGGAGGTGTTCGGCTATTGGGCATAAACCCTCATTGTACATGGCGATGTTCTCGGGCGAGATGAAGCGCTCGCGCCCCAGCAAAGTCAGGTTCTCAAACATAGGCTCAAGATAGGTGAGCTTCCAGCCCGCATAAACACCGTGGCCGCCGTTCTCGAGGAAGGCGTCGCGCAAGGTGTGCCAACTTACGCCAGGGTGTTCGTTTCGGCAGACCCAAGTCCAAAATGAGTTGACGTACTCGTGACCTGTCTTCTGAGGTATGAACCACTCGTGGAATTCGCGTGTAGCTTCACTGAAAATGGTGGCGACATCAACACGTCGCTGCACCAAAGCGTCGATGTTCTCGACCTGAGCTAAGGCTACCGCACAGCACAGTTCTGGCATGCGGTAGTTCCATCCCATGGTCACGTGCCGTGAGTAATTGGGATCTTGGATGTCCTTCTTAGTAATTCTTGCCTTGGTTGCCCCTACGCCAGCGTAACCTAGGGACTGTACCTTACGGATGTTTTCCGCCAGTTCACGATCTTCGGTCAACACGATGCCGCCTTCGCCGCTCGTCAGGTGCTTAGAACTTTGGAAGCTAAAACTTGAACAATGGCCTAGAGTACCTACTAGGCGGCCTTTGTACTGTCCAAGGAAGCACTCGGCGTTGTCTTCGATAACTTTTAGCCCGTGTTTCTTGGCTAGATCCATAATCGGATCCATGTCCGGACTCAGTCCATACAGAGCCACTGTGATGATAGCCTTGGTGCGTGGCGTGATGCGCGAAGCAATCGACTCTGGAGCAATCTGGAATGTCTCTAGGTCAACGTCGGCAAACACTGGCGTTGCATTAGCCTGCAATACGGCAAACGTCGTGGCCGACATGGTCAGTGGCGGTACGATAACTTCGTCACCAGGTCCAATGCCGATTGCCTCAAGCGCAGCATGCATGGTGGCCGTGCCGTTAACGAAACTTATTGCATAGGTCGAGCCGAATCGTTTGGCAAAGGCTTCTTCTAGGCGGCGCATAAAGGTTGAGCCACTAGAACTGCGAAATTCAGTACTAAGTACCTCTTTCACGTAGATGAGCTCATTAGCGCCAATACGACGGGTCAGTTCTTCTGTCATGGGTTCTGGTCCTTCTCAAGCGATTTGTAATAGCCTTCGTGGCGAATCGTTCCGGAGTTGATTGCCAAAATTTCTGGGTGTTCATTAAGCCATGCAATTACTGCTCGGTAGTCAACCAAGGGCTGGTCATTGAACTGGGCAAAGATACGTCGAACCAGCTCGAGATCGGCTGGCTTGTCAACCGTCCAGCGCCAGTGGCTCAGGTTAGGTTCCATTACGAAATTGCGTAATACGAAGCGATCGGGATGCTTCCAGATATAGGGCATCACATGTTCCCGCTCAGAAGGCAACTGAGCTTCCTTGGCTGCGCGCTCAAGCGCGCGGTAACGCACAACCTCGATATCCAACCCTTCTGGGTAGGTCGGCTGCAAGGTGTTGGAGGCGTAGTCGACTTCTGGGGTGCTATCGCACAGATCTAATGCCTTCCGAATAATTTCTGGATCCTTGAGTGGATCGTCTGCCGTCACTCTAACGATGAATTCAGACTTATACCTCTGAGCGCATTGCCAAATGCGGTCGAGCACATCGTCAACACTGCCGCGAAAAAACGGTACAGAGTGTTCTATGCACCAGTTACAAAGTACATCGTCAGCTATCTGAGTGGTGGTGGCCACTACTACATTGTCTATTTGAGGTACTGCTCGTATGCGCTCAATCAGGCGTTGTAAAAGAGGCATTCCGCAAATATCAGCGAGTACCTTTCCGGGCAGTCGCGTTGATGCCATACGTGCCTGAATAATTGCAACGGCGTTCATAGAGTGTTCCATTCGGCCGGGTTTATCAAAGATGTAGCGCAGCTAGAGAGCGATGCTGGTGCCTGACATGGAGTTGATCTGGCTGCTGCGATAATCTCGTGTAATTGGTTGGGACTGTCTGCTCCAACAACTATACGTGAGATGCCGGTATAAGCCGCTACATGAGCTAGGCACGCTTGAACGGGCGATGTTCCGGCTACACGACTTGCCAGCCAAGCATGCCAATTGTCAATCAGCGGACGGAAGGGGGCAAATTTTGACGGCAAATGTTCGATTGGCATCAATAGTAGCCCCTGCAAGAAGGCGGAGCGGGCATGTACCTCGACGCCATTTGATGTCAGTTTATCTAACCAACCTGTTTGAGCGAAACGCCTATCGAATACATTAAATGGAATTTGAAGAATCTCTACGGGGATCAAGTGAATAACTGCGGCCAATTGCTCAGGGCTGTAGACCGATAATCCAATACGCTCAACTAAACCCGCCTTTTGGACTCGCTCGAGGCCAGACGCAATCTTTGCACCATAAGGCCCTAAAAGATCATCTGGAGCGTGGAGCATCAACCCTTTGAGGCGAGGTACGCCGAGGCGTACTAACGAGGCCTCGACTTGCGCAACGAGCCAATCGTCGGCTGCGCTTAAGGGCTCACGAATTGCCGGTACTTTGCTTATAAGGTGGAAGTCGGAGACTCCGATTCGGCCTAACACTTTTTCAGCATCGCCATAACCTATAGCTGTGTCAAGTGTATCAATGCCGGCGTTACGGGCGTAACGTAACATCGTCTCGGCTTCCTCAAATCGAACTTGCCCGCGTATATTTGCTATTCCATATGGAAGTCCAAATTGCACCGTACCCAAGGCTAACCGTGTTACCCAAGAGGTGATCTTGGTATTGAATGAATGCTCTTCGAGAGTGCTACAAGTCATAAATTTCCAATTTTCTCAATATTTGCACTAATCCAAGCACTCAATTCTGCATCACTCATCCATTCGGTATTATTGTCACTTGTATAACTAAAGCCTTCAATTACTTTCTTTCCATTTTTAATACGATTAACATCTTTATCCCACTCATGAATTGCTGGCAAAATTTTAAAATGGTCAGAATATTCGTACGTATAATAGGAATCTTCTGAGCCAATCATCTGCTCATGGAGTTTCTCACCTGGTCGTATACCAACCACTTCCTGTTTAGCCTCAGGCGCAATTACTCGAGCCAAATCTATTACCTTCATTGATGGAATTCTCTTGACGTATATTTCGCCACCTGTCATATCACCAAAAGCATTCCATACTAATTCAACGCCCTGCTCAAGAGAAATCATAAAGCGCGTCATTCGTGGATCGGTTATTGGAAGAATGCCTTTATCTTTGATGGATAGAAAGAACGGAATCACAGAACCTCGTGACCCCATCACATTACCGTATCGCACAACAGCAAAACGGGTATCGTGAGAGCCGGCATAGGAGTTGCCTGCTACGAATATTTTGTCAGATGCTAGTTTAGTTGCGCCATATAGATTTATCGGGCTACTTGCTTTGTCAGTTGATAAAGCCACAACCCGCTTAACGCCTTTATCAATGCAAGAATCGATCAAATTCATTGCGCCGATAATATTTGTCTTGATGCATTCAAAGGGGTTATATTCAGCGGTTGGTACAATTTTGGTGGCTGCTGCATGAACTACGTAATCAACTTTATCCAGCGCTCGATTCAGTCTATCTTTATCCCTAACGTCCCCGATAAAAAAACGCACTCGATCATCATCTTTATATTTTTTCTGCATTTCCCACTGCTTCATCTCGTCGCGTGAGAATATTATTATTTTTTTAGGATTATATTTTTGCAAAGTCATTGGAACAAACGTGTTACCGAATGATCCGGTGCCGCCTGTAATAAGAATTGTTGAATTGGTAAGCATAATTATCCTTGTTAAATTATTTTTGAAAATTAGTGCAATATTCCTTGTAGGTCCACCGCGCAGCGTGGCCTGCCCTAGAAAGTTCGAGAATCTGGTCACACCTACTCAAGGTGCTAATTCGATGAGCAACTAAAATAATAGTGATTTCATCTCCGAGTTTAGAGATTGACTCCATAACCGCATTTTCGGTCTCGGTATCCAGAGCACTCGTGGCCTCATCGAATATCAGCACGGCAGCGTCTTTATATAAAGCTCTTGCAATTCCAATTCGTTGTCGTTGCCCGCCACTCAAACGCACACCTCTTTCACCAACAATGGTATCAAAACCATCATGTAGATTTACCACGAACTCATATAATTGCGCCTTTCGTGCGGAAGACTTGACTTTTTCAATGTTAATTTCATTCTCTGGAACGCCAAAAGCGATGTTTTTTAAAATGCTCTCATCGGTCAAGTAGATATTCTGCGGGACATGCGAAATATGTTTTTGCCATGCGCCAATGTTATCAAAAGTTAGCGGTTCGTCATCAATTATGATTTGTCCACTAGTGGGCAGTAGAAGGCACATAAGCAAGTCGGTTACAGTGCTTTTGCCGCTACCAGTAGTCCCGACAATTCCAGTCACTGACCCTCTTTTAATGGATAAGTTAAAATTATCAAGAACTGCAGGGCCTTGAGGTGCGTATGAGAAATTTACATCCTTAAATTCGATTTGCTTGGAAAACTTTATGCTCTTGCCATTCTGATCAGCTATATATCTTTGGATTGGCTGATTGAGTATCAACAATACATCCTCGAGGGAGGTTTGACTTCCCTTAATAAATGCAGTGTTAGCGTACAGCTGTTGTAATAAGGGGAGAAGTCGTTGCGTCCCTAATGCCAATGCAGCCAATGCCGGTAACGCAGAATTTAATTGCCCAGGATTGCTGACGATAATAGAAAACAATCCAATTAAAACTAGGGCTAAAGCTTCCATTATGTATCTTGGAGCCAATGTAATGAATAAATTCTCTCCTGTTGCTCTTTGTAGTGCCTGAATGCTTCTATTAAAGATGCTCACGTATAAGGGTTGTGTGCGGTCAAGTAAAATATCACGAATTGCCCCGAGGCCCTCTTGCAAACCTTTTACTACATATGTTTGTTGTTTTGCTACAACATCGCTATTAAATCGAAGGCGGCGCTTGGTCGTGATCGTGATTAATATATATGCGCCACCAAATGACGCGAAAGTTAATGTTGCTATCTCCGGGTAGATGATTATCAGAGTTACAAAAATTGCAGAAAAAATAATTGACGATGTTATTATAGAAACGAATGATGTTAATATGCTTGTGGTAGTTGCAACCTTCTGGGTTATTCCACTTATTAGCTCACTGCTGCTACGAGAAATGTGTGTGGTGTACGGCTGATAAAGTGTGCGCCGGTACATTTCTACACTTAAATCCGCACCTATTACGTTACCTAGTCTGATGCTTAAATATAGGATTATCACCCTGGATACGCCTGCGAAAATTGCTGCAATAATAAAAACCCACGCTATAGGTGCAATTAAGTCATTCGCATTTTGCGCGCCCAGATAAGTTGAAAATGTTGAGATAAATGGATATGAGTAAATCTTTTCAGGCTGGGTGAGGATGGCAATAAATGGGACAATAGAGCCGAGGCTGAAAATCTCAGCAAAAGAGCCGATTATGGTTAGTATTACCAGTAGCGCAAACTGAAAACGACGCCTTGAAGTAATGTGCTCAAATAAATTGACAAGCAGTCTTTTTTTTGATTGAGTACCACCGCATTGAGTGTCACAAGGTTCTTTTGTTTTCTGAATGAGTTGCGTCATATATACTATTGTCGAGTCTTGTTGTTATAGTTAATTGCTCCCATTGAAATTATTACAACCTCATGTCCGATTCTTTTTGTTTGAGTATGTATTTAATATCGTAGATTACGGCATTAGGCTTCGTTAATGATCGGATTACTTGCTCTCCCATATCTCTAAATATAGTGTGAGCAACAGAAATAATAATTGCATCGTACCAGCCGAGCTTAGGTGAATTTATCGGTGTAATTCCATATTCTTTTCTAGCATCCTCTATAGCAGCCCACGGATCATAAACTTCAATATCGCAGTTGTAGTCTTTTAACTCATTGATGATATCAATCACCCGAGTATTGCGCAGGTCTGGACAATTTTCTTTGAATGTAAGTCCCATAACCAAGACTCTGGCTCCTTCGACCTGAATACGCTTCTTAGTCATGGTCTTGACCAACTGGGCGACGATATAAGTTCCCATGCTGTCATTCAGGCGACGTCCTGCGAGTATGATCTCAGGATGATATCCAATCGCTTGGGCTTTGTGGGTAAGGTAGTAAGGGTCAACACCGATGCAATGGCCGCCAACTAGGCCCGGCCGGAAAGGCAGGAAGTTCCACTTGCTTCCAGCCGCCTTGAGCACCGATTCAGTATCGATGCCCATCTTGTTGAATATGATCGCCAGTTCGTTGATAAGGGCGATGTTTAGGTCGCGTTGAGTATTTTCGATTACCTTAGCTGCTTCAGCGACTTTAATACTCTCGGCCTTATGGGTGCCGGCGGTGATGATTTCGTTGTAGAGCGCGTCGACGAGATTCGCGATTTCAGGGGTAGACGCAGAAGTTACCTTTTTGATAGTGGTGACGCGGTGTTCCTTGTCGCCGGGATTGATGCGCTCGGGGCTGTAGCCACAGTAGAAATCCCGGTTGAACTTTAGCCCGGAGTGTCTTTCGAGAATGGGGACGCAGTCTTCTTCCGTGCAGCCGGGGTAAACGGTAGATTCGTAGATAACGATATCGCCTTTTTTTAGCACCTTGCTAACGGTTTCGCTGGCCTTGATGAGTGGCGTAAGGTCCGGGCGTTTGTATTCATCTATTGGGGTTGGAACGGTAACGATATAGCAGTTGCATGCGCGCAGGTCGTCGATGGCTGTCGTGTAGACTAGCTGTATGGCGGCGGCAAGCTCTTCTGGACTGACTTCCAGAGTAAGGTCCTTGCCGGATTTAAGCTCATCAATTCGGCGTTGGTTGATGTCGAAGCCGATGACAGGTCGCTTGCGGCCAAATTCGACAGCCAAGGGTAATCCGACATAACCTAGGCCGATGATTGCAAGTTTGATGTCTTGTAGTTGCATCGCGTTGCTCCTTACGCTTTAAAGTAGTCGCGATACCAGGCGACGAAGCGGGCAATGCCGTCTTCCACTGAGGTGGAGGGCTTGTAGTGGAATTGCTCGACCAAGTCTTCGACATTTGCGAATGTGTCCGGTACATCGCCGGCCTGTAGGGGCAGCAGTTCCATTTCGGCTTTCTTGCCCAGGGCTTTTTCGAGGGCGCCGATGTAGTCCATCAGTTCCACCGGTGCGTTGTTGCCAATGTTGTATACCCGCCAGGGGGCCTTGCTCGTACCTGGGTCGGGCCGGTCGCTATTCCAATCCGGGTTGCCAGGGGCAGGCCGATCGAGGATGCGGATAATGCCTTCGACAATGTCATCGATGTAGGTGAAGTCGCGACGGTGCTTGCCGTAGTTAAAAACCTGAATGGGCTCGCCAGCCAGAATCGCCTTGGTGAACTTAAATAGCGCCATGTCTGGCCTGCCCCAGGGACCATAGACGGTAAAGAAGCGCAGGCCGGTGGTTGGCAGGCCATAAAGATGACTGTAGGTGTGTGCCATTAGTTCGTTGGACTTTTTGCTGGCGGCGTACAGACTCAGCGGATGGTCGACGTTCTGATGCACCGAGAAGGGCATGGCGGTGTTGGCACCATACACACTGGAACTGCTGGCATATACGAGGTGATTCACGCCGTTATGGCGACATCCCTCAAGAATGTGGGCGAAGCCGACGATGTTGCTGTCGATGTAGGCGAGCGGATTTTCGATGGAATAGCGCACGCCGGCCTGGGCGGCGAGATTGACAACACGTTGCGGCTTATGGTTGACGAAGCAGGCTTCTATAGCCTTTCGGTCGCCGAGGTCGATTCGAAGGTGAGTGTAGTTTGGATGATTGGCATACCGCGCCAGGCGAGCCTCTTTGATCGCTGGGTCGTAATAATTGTTGTGGTTGTCGATGCCGATGACGGTATCGCCGCGTTCTAGCAGGCGCATGACCAGCGTTGAACCAATAAAGCCCGCAGAGCCAGTTACAAGAATCTTCATTTACGAGTCACCCCCAAATAGATCGCGGGTATATACTTTTTCTGCCACATCCGCGAGTGCATCGGTATTGCGGTTGGCAATGATCACATCCGCCTCGCGCTTGAAGGCAGAGAGGTCTTTAACCACTTGGGAGTTGTAGAAATCGGCGTCCTTTAGTCCCGGTTCATAAACAATTACCGTGATGCCCTTGGCCTTGATGCGTTTCATGATGCCCTGGATGCTGGAGGCACGGAAGTTGTCCGACCCAGCCTTCATGATCAGGCGATAAACCCCGACAACCTTAGGCTTACGTTTGAGAATTTCATTGGCAACGAAATCCTTGCGCGTGGTGTTTGCTTCAACGATGGCATGAATCAGGTTCTGCGGCACATCGCTGTAATTAGCCAGCAATTGCTTAGCGTCCTTGGGCAGGCAATAGCCTCCATAGCCGAAGCTTGGGTTGTTGTAGTACGCTCCAATGCGCGGGTCGAGACAGACGCCGTCAATGATCTGGCGGGTGTTTAACCCATGTCGTGCCGCGTAGGTGTCTAGTTCGTTGAAGTAGGCGACGCGCATGGCCAAGTAGGTATTGGCAAAGAGCTTGACCGCCTCGGCTTCGGTGCTATCAGTAAACAGAGTAGGTATATCTTGCTTGATGGCACCCAGCTTGAGCAAATTGGCGAAGGTTTCGCCGCGGGGCGATTGCTCCCCGATGACGATACGCGAGGGATAGAGATTGTCGTAAAGGGCGCGGCCTTCGCGGAGGAACTCGGGGGAAAAGATCAGGTTTTGCGTGCCTAGAGCTTCGCGAGTGCGTGCAGTGAAGCCGACTGGAATAGTGGATTTGATCACCATCACGGCTTGCGGGTTGATCGTCATAACGTCGCGAATGACCGCTTCGATTGACTGCGTGTTGAAATAATTAGTCTCGGGGTCGTAGTCCGTGGGGGTGGCAATGATGACAAAATCAGCGCCAGTGTAGGCATCAGCTTTGTCGAGCGTGGCGCGGAAGTTAAGCGGATTGTTGGCCAGGAATTCCTCGATTTCTTTGTCTTCGATCGGGGATTTTTTCTGGTTCAGCAAGTCGACCCTTTCAGGAATGATGTCCAGGCAGACCACCTCATTGTGCTGGGCAAGCAGAATACCATTAGACAGGCCAACGTAGCCGGTGCCGGCGATGGCGATTTTCATTCGATACTCACATTTACTTGGTAGCCATGGGCTTTAAGTAAAGCGTGGCGCTGGGCTTCTTGAAGATCACTACTCACCATCTCGGCACACATCTCTTGCACAGTGATCTCCGGCACCCAGCCGAGTTTGGCCTTGGCTTTTGAGGGGTCACCCAGGAGGCTCTCCACCTCGGTGGGGCGGAAGTAGCGCGGGTCTACGCGCACCACGATGTCGCCCACTTTCAGAGAGGGTGCTTTTGATCCCTCGATTGAAGCCACGATCGCCACTTCGTCAACGCCCTTGCCTTCAAAGCGCAAGGTGATGCCCAACTCGGCCGCACTCCACGCAATGAACTGGCGCACGCTGTACTGCACACCCGTGGCAATTACAAAGTCCTCGGGCTGGTCTTGCTGCAGCATCAGCCACTGCATGCGCACGTAGTCCTTGGCGTGACCCCAGTCGCGCAGCGCGTCCAGGTTGCCCATGTACAAACACGTGTCCAAGCCCTGCGCCATGTTTGCCAAGCCTCGGGTGATCTTGCGTGTGACGAATGTCTCGCCGCGACGCGGTGACTCGTGGTTGAACAAAATGCCGTTGCACGCGTAAATGCCATACGCCTCGCGGTAGTTCACCGTGATCCAGTAGGCATACATCTTGGCCACCGCGTAGGGGCTGCGTGGGTAAAAGGGCGTGGTTTCCTTTTGCGGAATCTCTTGCACCAAGCCATACAGCTCCGACGTAGACGCCTGATAAAAACGCGTCTTCTTTTCCAACCCCAGAATCCGGATCGCCTCCAGGATACGCAAGGTACCAATAGCGTCCACGTCCGCCGTGTACTCCGGGCTTTCAAACGACACGGCCACGTGGCTCATGGCGCCCAGGTTATAGATTTCATCCGGCTGTGTTTCCTGGATGATGCGAATGAGGTTGGTGGTGTCGCTCAAGTCGCCGTAGTGCAACTTGAAGCGCCCGTTGTCCACGTGCGGGTCTTGGTAGATGTGGTCCAGGCGCTGCGTGTTAAAGAGCGAGGCGCGTCGCTTGATACCGTGCACCGTGTAGCCCTTCTCGAGCAGAAACTCAGCTAGGTAAGACCCGTCCTGCCCGGTGATGCCGGTGATCAATGCAACTTTGTGGGAGTAGCTCATGGTGTGTTGTGTTTCAAAAAATCTTCATACGCCCGCTTCAAGCCCTCACGCAAATCCACGGTGGGCTGCCATCCCAGGTCACGCAGGCGTTGGCTGTCCATCCACTTGCGCAGCGTGCCATCGGGCTTGCTGGTGTCGAAGGTGATGCTGCCGCCGTAGCCCACCGTCTCGCCGACGGTCAACGCCAGCTCGCGGATGGTGACGTCGTCGCCAAAGCCCACGTTGATATGGCTTAGCATCAGCTGGGTGTGCTGGTCGTACACGACCTTGTCCAGGTTCATCACGTGCACACTCGCGGCAGCCATGTCATCGACATAGAGGAACTCACGACGCGGCGTACCCGTGCCCCAGATGGCGACCGACGGCACCTGCCCCACCTTGGCCTCATGAAAGCGGCGGATCAGCGCGGGGATGACATGCGAGTTCTCCGGGTGATAGTTGTCACCAGGACCGTAGAGGTTGGTGGGCATCACACTGCGGTAATCCACCCCATGGCTTGCGCCATACTGGCGGTTGTAACTCTCACAGAGTTTGATGCCCGCAATCTTGGCAATCGCGTAAGGCTCGTTGGTGGGCTCGAGCGTGCCTGTAAGCAACGCATCTTCGCTCATGGGTTGCTTGGCCATCTTGGGATAGATACAGCTCGAACCCAAGAACAACAGCTTCTTCACACCCTGACGAAACGCCGCGTCAATGACGTTGGCTTCCATCATCAAGTTTTGATAGATGAACTCGGCGGGATAGGTGTTGTTCGCATGGATGCCGCCCACCCTGGCTGCTGCCAGGTATACCTGGTCCGGTTGCTCAGTGGCGAAGAAATCGCGCACAGCGGCTTGCTCGGTCAAGTCCAGTTCAGCGTGCGTGCGTGTCACGATGTGGTCGTGACCTGCGGCTTGCAGGGTACGCACAATGGCCGAGCCCACCATGCCCTGGTGGCCTGCCACATAAATCTTAGGGTTATTCACTTAAGTCTTTCGCCCGTAGTGGTCTTCAAAGCGCACGATGTCATCTTCGCCTAAGTACGAGCCCGACTGCACCTCGATGATTTCCAGCGGTATCGTGCCCGGGTTGGCCAAGCGGTGCACCTCGCCTAAGGGGATGTAGGTCGATTGGTTTTCGGTGAGCAGGATCACCTTGTCGCCGTTGGTGATCTCGGCCGTGCCCTTCACCACAATCCAGTGCTCGGCGCGGTGGTGGTGCTTTTGCAGACTCAAGGACGCACCGGGCTTCACCTGAATGCGCTTGACCTTGAAGCGGCCGCCCTCGTCAATGCTGTCGTACCAGCCCCAGGGGCGGTGCACCTTGCGGTGCAGTGTTTGCTCCTCACGTCCTTGGTCTGCCAAGGCCTTCACGATGTGCTTCACGTCTTGGCTGCGCGTGCGGTCAGCCACCAGCACCGCATCGGGCGTTTCAATGACGATCAAGTCGTCCACGCCCACTAGGCTCACCAAACGGCTGGTGGCGTGCACCAGGGTGTTGCGACTGTCGGTGAAGAGCACATCGCCCACATGGGCGTTGCCTGCTATATCTTTGGGCAACACGCTCCACACAGCGTCCCAGGCGCCGAGGTCACTCCAACCTGCGTCCAGCGGCACCATTATGATGGGCAAGCCTGCGGCAGGTGCATGCTCCATCACCGCGTTGTCGATTGATTCAGACGGAATGGCCTTGAAGGCTTCTTCGCCCGGGCGCACGAAGTGACCGTCTTCTTTGCGTTGGGCCCACGCGGCATGAGTAGCTTGCAAGATGTCGGGGCGGAACTGCTCCAGGGCCTTGAGCCACACCGAGGCCTTGAGCACAAACATGCCCGCGTTCCAGAAGTAACCGCCTGCATCCAGGTAGGACTGGGCGGTAGCGGCGCCGGGTTTTTCGACGAAGCGTTGGACTGGGTGGGCGGTATCAGCACCCCCTTGGACCTGGATGTAGCCGTAGCCTGTTTCAGGCCGGTCTGGGGTGATGCCCAGGATGACGATACTGTCCTGGGCTGCTTCCTCGATGGCTTGTTGCATCGCTTGGGTGAACGCAGTGGTGTTAGCCACTGTTTGATCGGCAGGCGTGACTACAAGCACTGGGTCTTGGCCAGAGGATTGAGCAGCCAGTGCCGCCAGAGTGAGGGCTGGGGCGGTGTTGCGGCCGGTGGGCTCAAGCAGAGCGCGGCCTAGCGTAATCCCGGCCTCGCGCAGCTGCTCGGCAGCCAAGAAACGGTGGTCCTCTCCGGTCACGAGCAGGGGCGGGGCTACGGTGATGTGGGCGTTGCCTAACTGTGCGAGGCGCGTGGCGGCTTGCTGGAAGAGGCTATCAACGCCAGTGAAGCACAGGAATTGTTTGGGAAAGCCTGTGCGCGAGAGCGGCCAAAGGCGGGTTCCTGAGCCCCCACAGAGAATAACTGGACTAACTTCGATCACTTTTCATTTATTTAAATAAGAGACGCACATCCCGCTAACCCCCAATATCGAGCCTACCCTATGTATGTCCAAACTCATATTCGGTTCGTAGATATATTATTGATCAAGCGTGATACTTCAGATACTTCAGATACTTCAGATACTTCAGATACTTCAGATACTTCAGATCTTAGGGACTCAATCTCTGCCCTCATCTCTTCGTACTCCTTAAGTTTTCTTTTTAAGAACCGGCCCGTTAAAGCAGCCTTTTCTGAAATACCACTGGGCGTGAGCAAGTAAACATATCCAAACTTATTCTTTGATTCACTGAAGTTGTGCACCTTGACCCAACCTTTGTCAATCAGGGCGTTGAGGCAGTAGTTAAGACCGCTGGTTGAGACACCAAGCAACTTGGCAATCTCCCGCTGCGTGATGTCAGGCTTTTCGTGCAAGATGCGAAGTACCCTGAAGTAAGTATCTTCTTGGATCTTAGAGCGGCGACTGGTCATAAAGAGAGAGCCAAAAGCACAATGTTCGCACAGTCATGCCTGAAACAAACAAGTATTTGTTGAGGTCATCTCACAAGTAGTGTCAAGGGCAAATTACAGATAGCCACGCTACCGCAGAATGAGAATATGAAAGCACTCATTCAAATGTTAGACAAAAAGACACAAGAACTTTTTGTTCGAATTCGAATCAGTATAGATCTAATAATTCAGTTTTTGATAGGAAAACAGAAAAAATTTATGCAATTTCAGACAAACGCACAAACTTAATTGGACAACCTCAACTGCCCCCATTGATTTGCAAGCCATGTCATTGGTGATGAAAAATTCACATTGGCTTGACACAGCCGCATCCAAGTGCATGGCATCTATCAACTTCAAGTTTTTTTCGTGTTAGGGGAGCACCAAGATCTAAGCCAGCAACAGTTTACAGACCATTTCTAAAATTTCTCAGTCTTCGCATTTCTTATAGAAATTCGAAGCCAAGTCAAAGAATCAAATTAGCCTGAGATTTTGCAATCTGCTACCTGCTGCCAAGTGCACTTTTCCATGAGCCTTTTAATGCTTGTATTTTGAGCTTCGTCTCTTCATCTTGTGATGCATTTTTAATAGCGCTACGAACAAACACAAACAATAACAAAGCAAAACCAGAAGCCAAGGTGGCAATCAAAGCAATAAGCGCCTTTTTGGGTTTGGCTTTTCTCTCGGGAGGCTCTGCAATATCTAGCACTTGAATAACAGCACCCTCTCGGCTTTCGTCCACTTTGGCAAGCTCAAACTGTTTGGCAAAGAGCTCAAACATGGTTTCCTGATATTTGAACTCTCTGTACCTTGAAACATAGTCACTGGCACCTTTATCGGCAGGTTCTTCTTTTTCTGCTTTGGCCAGCTGCGCTTTGAGTGATCCCAATTCGCTCAAAGCTTGTTTGAATTCAGAGGAATTCTCAGTCAAGTAATTGCGCATGGCACCTAGTTTTACTTCTTGAACTGAAATACCCGCCTTCAATCTGGCAACAGCCTCTACTGCAGATGCTGGGCTAGACTTCAATACAGAGCTATTGATGCCAGAAGATTTAAGTGCCAGATCTGCTTTGGCCAGATTGTCTTTAGTTTGCTCTAACTGCTTTTCAAAGAACATGCGACGCTGCTGTGCTTCAGTAACAGCCAAGCGGCTAAGCAATTTGCGAAGTTCCTCCACATGGGCGTTTGCTAAGTCTGCTGCAAACTTTGGGTCTTCGTCATCTACCTCTACGCTAATCAAACCATCTTTTCCAGAAGCAATTCTGAGGTTTGAAGTCAATGCCAACCGCGCATCTGTTTTTAGTTTAGCTTCGTATTTTTCTTTAAGCTTAAACCTGTCAATCAAAGCATCTTGAACACTGACGCTTTTCATAAATGCAACATACTGGTCTGCTGGGTTCTTAAGACCAGTAGCTGCACCAGCTAAGCCTCCAAGTGCACCCAAAGAAGCCAGCATGCTGGCTGCTGCACTTTGTTGTTGCTGTGGCGGCAAGAATTGAGTCTTGGCTGTAAAGGTGGGTGGAATTGCAAAGCTGATGCCCAAAGCAGCCAAGCCGCAAGCCAATGGTCCTAGAACTAACAACCTCAAGTTATCAACAATAACCTGCAACAAATCCAGCAAACTGATTTCGTCATCATCTTGCTCTGCTGCTTGCGGCACATTAGAAATAGCATTCTCACTCATGGTCTTGCGCCTTACTGTCTTAGCGTTTTGATGGCCGCAGCACCCAAGCCCAGCTGATATAAGACTTGTGTAATGTCTTTGGTGTTTCTAAACACTGCAGACCATGTGGTTTCGCGGTCTTGTTTTTCTGGCAGCACAATGGTGTCGCCTGGCAGCACTTCAGCGCTTAGCACTTCGTTGCGCCAGAAGCTTTGCGGGGTCATGGCAGAGCCGTCTGCTCTGACCAAGACCACACCATCTTTGTCGGCACCAGAGCTCATACCCGCCAAGCCGATGTAATCTGACACAGTTAAGCCTGCTTTAAACAGCAAAGCAGACTCTGTGTTAACAGAGCCAAACACATAGACAAAGTCTGGGCGCGAAGGGATGTAGAACTTGTCTGCGTTTTGCAAACCAATGCGGGGCAGTTCGTTCAATGACATGCGCAGCGATGGTGGCAGTGACAATGAAATTCGTCCCTCAGCTTTTACTGTGCGCAAGCGCTCCAAAGATTGCTTTTGCGCAGCAGCTGCAGCGGCCAACTTGGCTTGCACAATGTTGGAGTCTACTGCAGCACCTGCGCTTTGAGCAACTTGTGCCAGTGATGCTGATGATTCAGCTTCCAAACGCCGCAGTAATTTGTCTAAGTTGTCTGTTTGTTGTTTGCGTACTTCTTCTCTGAAAAAAGCGGATCCAAAGAGATAAGCATTTTGCGTGAGTCCGCCTGCCTTCAATAACAATTCAGACAATGTTTCGTTAGGTGCCACTTGATAGATGCCAGGGCGTTGTACTTCGCCTTCTAAACGCACAATTACTCGTCTTTTGGCTTGTGGAATACGAACATCGTCTGTCGAGAAAACAGTGACGACATCGCCTGCTTGCAATTGGATATTTTCTTTGTCTTGCAGATTGGCCAGTACTTTGCCCAAGTTAAAGGCAATCAACTCGGTACTCAGGTCTTTACGATTAAACCGCTCTACAGTGGCGTAATCTAGGTTCACTTCGTCAATGCCCTGCCCAACCACATCAGACAAAGTTTGCCTTGGCGTAACGCCAACATTTGGCAATTGCGCTTGAAGTCTTGCGTCTTGCAATTCTGAACGTGCAGATTCTGTCGACTTTGCGTTCAAAGTCTCTAATGGCTTTTTAAGATCTACTGGGATTTGATCACGGTCACGCAAGGTCCGTTCACGTTGAGCGGCATCAAACAAAGTTTCATTCAACTTACGCACAGAGTTGGGGGTAATTAAAGCTTCTTTGTTGGGAATCAAATCGCTGATGCGCATGCCCTGCTTCCAAGGTGTGCGTGAAGCTTGTGCCACATGGCCGCGCAAGGTGACAGCATTGGCCATGTCTGGCGTAATCGAAAAGAAAGTTAGCAGGTCACCATTTTGCAGAGCTGTCTGCAAGCCTTGCTCGCCTGTTGCTTGCAAACTCACGTTTTGAATGCTTCTAGGTTGAGGCAGGTGCGGGGTTAAACGCTCAAGGCTTACCTTTCTAGGGTCGGTAGTAACAGGTAAACCGCCTGCCACTGCAATCAATTGGTCCAGCTTTTCTCCGGCAGACTTCAATTCATAAACAGCTTGCGAATTGACTGCGCCTTGCAAAGCCACATAGCCTGCTGCAGGTGGAATAAAGATCACATCGCCATCAATCAGGCGCACATCGCCTGCTGTTTGGCCTTGAGACAAAAAGCCATACAAGTCAAATTCTGTAATCACTTGACCAGCACGTTTGAGTTGCACTCTGCGCACAGAACCATTGGCATTGGGCCCACCACTGGCAAACAAACCCGAACTTAAAGTCGACATGCTGCTGATGGTGTAGCTGCCAGGGCGCCTGGCTTGGCCCACCACATAAACCGTAATGGCACGCAACTGGCCCAAAGTGACATTGACTTCAAAGCCTTTGTAGTTTTTAGCCAAGGCTTGTTTGATCACAGCTTCGCTTTGCGAAACCTTGACGCCTGCCATGGGCACTGCACCCACTTTAGGAATGATCACTTGACCATTGCGATCGATGGTGGCGCGCACATCCACATCAATGCTGCCCCATGCACGAATGATCAATTGATCGCCCACACCCAATGGGTAGTCTGGGCTTACGGCAGTGCCTTCTGCAGGTGCAAAGGCATTAGTGGTTTGCATGGCACCCACTGCTTGGGCTTGTGATGCGTTGATGTTTTCAAAGAACTGGTAGCCAAACAAAGGCAGGCGTTGGCCTGTGGTTTGCAGAACGAATTGTTGGAAGTCGTTGGGCTTGAGGGGCTCAAGAACTATTGCTCGGCTTGTGAGTTTGGCAGCTTCTGTTGGTCCTTCAGTTGCACGGAGCATTGGCGATGAAACTTGCGCACCCAACGGGTTTGTATTAGCTCCTGCTGTGCCTGCGCCAATATTCATTGTGTTATTGGCAGGCATTTGCTGCGCCTGAACTTGTGCACAAAAGAACGGCAATAAAACCAATGCAGCCAATCTGCTTTTCATACCAACAGTAAGCATTTCAAACTTCATGAAACAAGCCTGCTTTATCAAAAATGTAAGTGTAAGTGACTAATCACCCAAAAAGGAGCTCTCAAGATCATTGCGTATTTTCTACCCAACGCCTGTAGGCGTAACGCAGCCTTTCCAAATGGGCGTTGACGTACCCGGCATGTGCACGGTCTGAATCGTACAAAACTGAACCCATGTAAGCAGGTACGGGCGTGTCTACCAGGGCTTTGATGTAAATGGGTATGCCGTTAGAGCCCACAATGTAATTGTCGGGGCGCCCAATGGGCGTTACCAAGCCCACACCAATGCGGTTCACACCCTTGATCTGAAAACTGTCGGCATTCATGGCTTTTCTGGGTGTAAACGGAAAACTCAGCTCTATGCCAGCCAATGTCACACCCTTTTGCCCTGGCCAAAACTGGGTGGGCGGCACAGACCTTCTTAAAAAGTAGCTGAAGTTCATGTCGCCATACCAGTGGGTAGAAATGGCACTCAAGCCTTTGTCTTTGTACCAGTACTCGCCCGCTTGCACTTCCAAGGACCAATCTTTGCCACTGGGGGCATATCTGGCAAACACCACTTTGGGGCTACCTGTAGGCATGCCCTGGTAGTTGGGTTCTGAATTAGTAGCCTTCCAATAGGAAGCATTCACACCTGTAGCCCACTCACCGTTCATAGAGTCCCAGCGGACGGCTAACTGACCACCCCTGTGCGGGCCAGCGGATAATTCACCTACAGAGATACGCGCAGACAAGCCATCTTTGAGTTGCTGCATGTGGTGCAACATCACACGCCTGTTGGCATTTGGAATACGGGTGTAGCTGTAAATACGACCAGGCTCGTATTCTTGGCTGCTTTTAAGGTGCTCTGTTCTAGAAAACTCTAATGCGCCACCATTCCACAAATGAATGTAGGGCTTGATGTTCACACCCAATGAATAGTCTAGCAAGGAGTATTCGGTGGCCCAGTAGTAGTTGTAAATGGGGTTGGCCAACACACGGGGCTTGTATTGAAAAGAATTGAAGTTGACTACTTTCCAATCAACAGTTTCTAAACCTTGTTCTAGGTTTCTAAATTGAGGGGTAACAGCCTCCTGCGTAGAGCAGTTCAGCGCCTTGAGCCATTCGGTTAAACAGCCAATACGCCCTTCAAAAGACATGCTGGGTGTGCCCCATTTGGCATAGATCAGGCGGTAATGTTTAAGTCCTGCTTGATGGAGTGATGGCTGAGCTTTGCTAATTAAGCCCAACGCCGCACCAGAGCCGTCCAATGCGCTGTGGTCAAACAAAAAGTCTGAAAACTTGACCACCAATTCATCGTTTTGCCTACCTACATCAATGCCTTCAAAACCCATTTTGGCGAAAGTATGGGCGAGTTGTTGATAGGCGTCTTGCCGGTCCAAACTGGGTAATTGTTGAACTGCTGGAGGTAAGAGTTGCGGATTTGCTTCTGCGCTTGCGGTTGCTTGAGTAATCTCCTCACTTGGCGCTAACGATGTTTGAACTGCAACTGGCACTGACTCAGGCCTACGTGCTGGATGCATTGACGCGCCAGTCTGAGTCCAGTCCAGTGGGAAATTTATACCTACACCCAGCCAAGGCTTGCCTCCAGAAATTGGCGCACCCTTCCATTGCTTGTCGATGTTGAGATACAAGGATGCACCTGCAGGCGCATTGATCTTGGCAAGCAAGGATTGATTGCTGAAGGTAGCACCCGCCCAAGCGTGCTTTTGGTTTGCTTCAGCTCTTAAACTGAGCCATGGCATGACTTTGACAGAAGCATTTGCAAATGCACCATTCAGAGGGTTGAAGTCTGAATTGGTTTTCGCTTTGGCATAGCCTGCTGAAACAGACCATGAAGGCTGATCATATGTAGCTACGCCATAGAAAGACCTGAACATGGTTGCAGCACCACCATAGTCAGTTACGCCCGCTGCCAGTTTGAAATTGGAACGCGTTTGGCCAATTAGAGGATTGATTTGAATTTTGGCGGAAGCCGACAAGTCTCGAATACCACCGCCGCCTTCGTACATATTTTTCTGAACCGTTGTGTCAGCGGTTCTCATGCCCAACTCTGAAAATGCGGACAACCCAACAACAAAAGAATGGTTGAGCCCTTCAGTTCTATCTGATCCAATCACCCTGTTTTGCAACTGATAAATAAGGCTGCCAGTAGCCAATGTTGCTGTTGGCGTAACTGGCATTCCCGAAACGCCATTGGCCCCAACCCAAACATCCATGGCATGGACTTGGGTCAAGCCGCAGAACAGAAGGACTGGTAATTGCTTCAAGTCAAATAAGAAAGCGCCTTACGGCGCTTTCTTTGTTGAAACTTTGTTGCTTGAAACTTAGTTTCCGCTTCCGCTTCCGCTTCCGCTTCCGCTACCGCTACCGCTTCCGCTTCCGCTACCACTTCCGCTGGCAGGTGGAGTGGTTACTGGAGGCGTCACAACCACTGGGGGCACCACAACAGGAGGAACTACAACTGGCGGTGTTACAACAGGGGGCGTTACCACTGGCGGCGTTACCACTGGCGGTGTAACAACCGGTGTAGTAGGCGCTGCACCACCATTGTTTGTGGTGGCAATAGCTGTAATAGCCGCTTTAGAAGCTGGGCTTGTCAAAGCAGGATCAGGCTTCACAGCCGCAACCAATGAGGTGAGGCTAGCTGATTGAGATGTTGTAGCCACGTTAGCCGCCACCACAGCTGCCAAGTTGGCTGCAGCAGTTGTAAAGGTAGCCGCAGTTGTAGGCAACGCACCATTATTAGCCTTGGCATCTGCCGCAATGGCTTTAACGCTGGCCAAGAGTGTTGTACCAGCAGGCACAGCTTGCGCCAAGGCAGCCAAGTAAGCACCGTAGGCCACAGCCGCTGGGTCTGTAGAGCTAATTTTGTCTGTAGGGCTGCTCAATGCTTGTGGTGCGCTGAGCAAGTCAACACCTGCTGGCAAACCAGCAGCCACAGCCACTGTGGCGTTGGCCACAGCAATTTGGCTGCGAATGGTTGCAGCGTCTGTGCCTGCAATTTTAGGATTGGCTGGGTCGGCAATCAACACGGCAGCAGCAGCATTGGTCAAAGCAGTAACACCCAACTTAGGTGAAGTGCCTGTTGGCACTGAAGGCACCACAGCCATGAGGGTGTCGGTAGCGCCGAAGGGGTCGCGGCCCAGTGTTTTTTCGTTATAGAACGTAACGCCAGGGCCACCGGTTACTTTAGAGATGAAGGGGCCAACATAAATGCCCATGTCAACCACGGCAGCACCGTTGGCCGCTGTAGCGGCGGTGCCAATGACTGTGCCGTCAGGACGAATAAACGCCACATTGGCACCTTGGCCAAACGCACCCAAGGCTGGCACCACTGTAATGGGCTTGACCAACGCTGGTGGCGTAGGTGGCACGGGGGGGGTGACGGGAGTTACAGGTGTTTCGGGCGTAGTGGCTGTAGTGGTGGATGAACCACCGCCACAACCAGCCAAGAAGGCCATTGGCAGCACAAGTGCGGCAAGAAGTTTAGAAATTTTCATGATGAAGGCTTCTTAATGGAATGCTGAATACGCTAATAACGATTGTAGGCTAGCGTTTCAATGGAAACACAGACACTTGTTAGCAATTTACCATAAGCACATTTAATTCAAACAGGTTCGATAAGCATTTTGTTAAAAATACCTTCAAATCTGCCATAAAAGTGTCATACCGGCGTGAAATCTAACCCAGTTTGCATCAAACCCACCAAATTGACGTTAATTTTGTTGATGTCCAGCTCGGCGGCCATTACAGCCAAACTGGCATGGGTATAGGCGCCTTGGTCTAGAAAGCCAGACCAATAGGCCAAAGCGCCGCTGTCGGCATTGGTGTTCAGCAGGTTTTGGTACAGCAAATTGACCAGCTGGGCATGGCTGTAGCCTGCGCCCAGCTTGGCGTCTAGAGCCAAGCCCATCAGTTGCTCGTAGGCAAAGCCTTTGTCCAGCAAATTGAGGCCTATGCCGGCATAGGTTTTGTTGCTCACCTCTTTGGCCCCAAACACGGCGCCCAGAATTTTGGCAGTGGCGCCGGCATTGCCGTTCAGGTCTAGCGCCACCGATTTGTCGGTAAACCTTAGGCGCTCTATGTTGGTCAGGCTGTCTTGAATGCCAGCGGTGCTGCTGGTCAATTTGAAGGTGTCGCTACCCTGCACTTTGGTCAAGGTAAAGGCGCTGCTGGCGGCGTTGTACACGCTGGTGTCTAGGCCCAATCCACCATCAAGGGTGGTGATGGCGCTGGGGCTGTTGGCATTGGTATTTCTATTGGCATTGAGGCTGTAGAAGGTGTCGTTGCCTGCCCAAGTGCGAATGTTTTTGCTTTGGTTGCGGTCTAGTACTTCAATGTTTTGCTTAAAGTCTGCCGTTGGGTAGAGCTCTGTGGGCACATTGATGAAGTTCTCTTTGAGCACGCTTTTGCCGTTCACTTGCTCTTGGTCTAGCACCACCATCAAAAAGTTGATGTGTTTGTCGGGCGTTAAAAAAGAGATGAAGCGTTTTTCTGAACCATACAGTTGGTCGTTCACGCCGTAGTAACGCTCAATTTGCTGCGACAGTGCCAAAAACTCATCGTGGTAGTAGACATGCAGTTTGCCAGTGCCGTCGTTGAGCAAGATGTAGTTGTTTTGCAGGGTGTTGTCTATCAGTCCTTGGTCGTTCAAGGTGCCCGGGGTGGTAGAGCCGGCTATGAAATACGTCTTGATGCCAGAGCCATCGATGTCCAGCATTTGCATGCTGTAGTCGACTTCAAAGCTGCGCAGGGGGTAAGGCGACAGAGTGGCCGTTTTGTCGGCAAAACTCATCGCTTTGCTGGTCGATGTGTTTTGCAACATCTGCAGCGCGTTGTACCACTGGTCGGGCTTGGTGGCGCTCCACAAGCTGCCGCCAGATATCAAGTCTGGCAGGCCATCTTGGTTGAAGTCGTCTGTCCAAATGCGGTAAGCATGTGTTTGGCCAGGGCCGTTCATTGACACGATGTCTTTGTACTGGGGCTTGTCGTTGAAGTACTCGGTTAAGTAAAGCTGGGCTGCGCCGGTGTTGTTTTGTAGATCGCTGAGTTTGTAGACAGCGATGCGAATGGGGTTGGTGCTTTGATAGCCCAAGCCGGGGCCAAAGTTGTTGTCGGACAGGGCCACATCGAGTTGGCCGTCGAGGTTGAAATCGGACACGGCTGCCGAGCAACCTGAAGCATTAACTTGCTGACCCACTTGCGCTTTGGTTTCTACAAAGCTCCCGTTGATGAACTGGTACATGGGCGTACCGTCGCCGCCGTATGTGGAGGCCAACACGGCGGGCTTGCCGTTGTAGGTGAACAGCGTGGCATCGTGCGCGCACACAGCGTCGCTGAGGGTCACTTTGTCGAAGGTGCCAGCTTTGTTAGACAAGTAAGCGGTGCTGGGATAAGGCACCAGCGGGCTTTCGTTGTGCGTGGCCAAGAAAATATCGTCTTGCCCGTCTTGGTTAAAGTCGGCCACCACCACCGAGCCGGCGCCATTGGTCAGGTCGTTGCTGATGTACTTGCTGGTGGCCACGTGCATGTGGCCACTGGCGTCTTGCTCTAGCAGGGCCATGTGCACGGGATACATCACCTTGTTGTCCCAACCGGCATAAGACCAACCGTCTAGGGCAAGGCCGTTTCGACCATTGGGCAATTTAACTTGCGCGTAAAAGAAGTTGGCCAAGCTCACTGGCCAGCCATTGGAAGGATCTGTGGCGTAGTTGGGTATCCAAGAGCCTGCAAACGACACGTTGATCACTTTGCCATTGGACAACTTGACGTCCGTGCGGTTCATCAGGTCGCTCACCTTGACGATTTGCTCTACCGAACCATTTGAAAATTGAATCTCTTCAATGTTCTTGAGCGTTTTGACACCGGCGTTGCCGCTACTAAGTGTTGGGGCAATTTCTTGAACTGTGACCTCATCTTTGAGCAAGTTGTAAGAGATGCTGAACTTGCTTTTGTCGGCGTTGTAAAAATCTACCCTGTCGTAACCACCCCGGCCATCGATGTAGTCATTGCCTTGCATGCCCCAAAACGAATCGGCAAAGGCGGTGCCCAGCATCGTGTCGTTGTTGGACGATCCTTGAATTCTTCTAAAGTTGACCAGCGTGTCGGTGGTGCCAAAGCCGTCTTGAACCTCGCCCTTTTGCAGGTCGGCGTAGATGCCCGCTGGTGAATCCCAGTAGTGCGCCACATCAAACTTACCCAGAGAGATCAGTGTGTCGTTGCCAGCTTGGCCCTGCACAGAACCATTGAACACGGTAATTTTGTCGTTGCCAGCGCCGCCGTAAATTTTGGTGTTGTCAGCCAGCTTTTGTTTTTGCTGATCGATGATGTCGTCGCCGCTTGTGCCGTAGAAGTCCATGAGTTTTTGTATCGTTGTTATTTATGTTTTTTGAAATGGCTACCAATTGCCTGTTATCCATTCACCATCTTGGTAGTAATGCACCTGATCCATAAAGATCAAAGCTCTGTCATTTCCAATCCATCTTTCAGACTTCAATGACGAAGGCAAAGACGTTTTAGTTGCGATCTTCTTTTGACTCAAGTTAATTTCAAACTTGGTTGTTTCGTTTCTAGTAAATCCATAGTAATCCGATGCACCGCCATACGTGTATGGCGTAGGTGTTTGGTGCACCTTCACGGGCATTGCCACTTTTGCAAAACCATTTGCAATTTGAATTGCAATGCCATGATGGTCTTGAAGTACCGTGGCATCTGTTCCGCGTTTGCCAATGATCAACCTGTCTGCTTCGACGGGCTTGCTAGGCTGGCTGATGTCAATCAAAGCCACCTTAACACCCTGATACCAAGCCATACGCCCATCGCCTACCGAACCATCGGTGGCTGCGTCTTTGCCTACACCCAATAGCAAACTGTCATTCAGCGGAAATAAGTAATCGGAATAGCCACTGACCTCTAAGCTGCCTGCCACTTTAGGATCTGTTGGATCTGCAAGGTCCAAGACATAAAGTGGGTCGGTCAAACGGTAGGTTACCAAGTAGCCCTTACTCCCCAAGAAACGAGATGCATAAAGGCGCTCGCCTGGTTTTCCCAGAGGCTCAGGTCGTTTGGCATTGGGCAACTCTCCTACCAAGGCCAAGGTGCCTTGCTTTTCTTGAAGTACCGACAACTTGCCCGGTGACTCAATGCTGTCGTTTGTGATGGTGGGCGCTACAGGAGTCAATGAGGCAACAGGTGGAATAGGAGCGCCACCGGCCACAGGTATTGCGATAGGCACAGGCAACACGACAGGCAAGAACCAGCTCTGCCTTGTTTCTGTGATGACATGCAACGAGCCATTGAACTCACCCATGCGGAATGATTTTCTGTTTTGATCAAATCCTAAGTGGCCCTTCACATTGCCCGATCCACGGTAGGCCATGTTCAAACCTTGAAGTGCAAACTTGTGAATGTCGATTGAAGTATCAGCAGCGTATTGCGGCACAGTGCCATACATGCTGTAGCTGGTGCGCGTGGTGGCTAAGTAAATACTTTGCTCAGACATGTAAAAAGCCTCGGTACCGCCCGTAAAGCACCTCGCGGCATGCGTGTGTTTGTCTGCAGCCAAGCCAATGGCCACTAGCGTAATGACATCGGCGCTGTTGTTGGAATTGCCTGATTGCAGTAAGCAAGAGCTTGGGTCTACCAGTGGTTGTGCATTTGCATCATCTACGCTGATGGTGGGTAAGTAGTCTGTGGCTTTGGCAGCTGAAGAATCTGCGCCTATTGCTTGCGGATAACTTCTGAGCACCATGTAAAGCGTGGCGCCTATTCTTCTAGAGCCAATGAGGTGGCCACCTAAGCTAATTTTGCGAGTTTGTTTTAAGTTGCCAGATGCCGTTGCATTGACCAAAAGTACTTCTGTGGCGCCATTGAGCCACGAAGTGGGCACAAACCAATCTTTGGCGGGCATGGTGCCATAAGTCCAACCGGCAATCTGGGTGCCTATGGCTGCAATTTGGTTTCTGTCTGAGTCTAGGTACAAACTGGTGCCATCCACCCCTTTAGAAAACCCCAACCTGAATGAATCGGAAGGCATTAAGTTTGGGCTGGCAGTGTTGGTACTAAGTCTTTGCCGATTGAGAAGCAAGCGGCCAGCATTGTCCGGCAGAGGATCAATGCTGTACACATAAGTAGCATCTGCTTTAACCAAGTCTGCTTCGTCTACGCCCACTTCTTGCAGTGTGGTTTGTGAGGGCGTAGTTGAAGTAGTGGTGCTAGAAGTTCCTGGTGCCGATGCCACAGGCAGTCCCAGCGAAGGGAATGCAGGGGGAATGATTTGAATCTTGTCGCCAGAAGCTAGCGACTTTTCAAAATAGGATTTGAGCTCAGTGGCGTTAGTGGCCTTGAGGCTCCATGCCAGAGCCTCGCCAGATGTGGGGAACACATCCTTGAGCAGTACTTCTGAAGAAACGGAGAAACTGCTGGTACCCCCAGAACAAGCGGCTATTGCCAGGCTAGAAAGAAGTGCAAGTGTTAATCGGGTCATGCTGGCTTTTGTACATCGGAATTACTTAACCTGTAAAGCCATGGTAATGGTGACATCCTCCAGGGGCACATCAGCATACCCATTGAAATAGCCAGTGGGTTTGGCACCAATGGTGTCCACAATGTCCAGGCCTTCTAGCACAGTGCCAAACACAGCATACCCAGGGTTGCCTTCGTTCTTGTAATCCAAAAAGAGGTTGTCTACCAAGTTGATGTAAAACTCTGAGGTGGCCGAGTTGGTCACATTGGTTCGGGCCATGGCCAATGTGCCCCGCAAGTTACTCAAGCCATTGTTGCTTTCTAGCTTGATGGGGTCAGTTAAGCCTGGTTTTCTGACCATGCCAGTTGTAAAGCCGCCGCCTTGAATCATGAAGCCAGGAATGACCCGGTGAAACAAAGTGTTGCTGTAGTAACCTTTCCTGACGTAGTTTAGAAAGTTGTCTACAGAGAGGGGCGCCTTAGAGTGGTCTAACTCCAGCGTAATTCCGCCTAGTGCTGTTATTAAAGCAACTTGCGGTTTAGGAACATTCAAAGTGGTGGTGTAGATGGAGCTGCCATTTGCATCCTTGATGTTCAAGGTCATGTCGCCCACAACAGTGACGGTGCAGTTCAACACCAGAAGGTCTGTGGTGCTGTTGGTGGCAAAGCTGGGATTGGTGCATGCGCCGCCAGATTCAACAATGAGAGAACTTCGGAGATCTTTGCCTCCAAGGTAAATGCTTGCTGTTCGGCCATATTGCAAGGTTTGTACCTTGACCGCAGTAATGACCGGTGGGAATCCTGTTGAGCCGCCACAGGCGCTAAGGAAGGCAATTAAGCCAATACTGATGAGCAGCTTAATGTTGAGCATTTTGAAATGACGTGAAGCACGGCAAGGAGACTGAAACAACAAGATTTTATGCCCACTTGTGAAGCTTCTATGTTTTTAGTCACAATGTAAGCGCAAACCGAGAATACGATGACCATTCAATCCAAAATAGCCACCATAGGTTGGTACAACGATGCGCAACAAAGCAGCTTTTCAGATGCAACACTGCACGGCTTTGTAGATCACTTGGCAGCGCTAGGCTACACAGGCATCACATACAGGTTCAATGTGAACGTAGCCAAGTCAGGCGAAGTACTGAACACATACAAACAAGACCGGCTCGATCAGTTGATTGCTTACACCCAATCAAAGGGGATGGGTGTGAACTTGTCCACCAATTGGGTTTACGACGGCACACAAGACATAGTGGGTACTGGGTGGCCCTCTATCCCCGATGGGTTTGATAAGAATAAATTCTTAGCAGGTGTCGCCAATTACTTTAAATCTTTTGCTTCGCACGCAGAGGCTGTTAAGGCGGAAACCTTATTTGTCGGCTTTGAAAACTACCCATTTGTTACAAGTGAATTCCATGACCAATGGGCTTCAATTATTGCAAGCATCAAAACCCAATACCGCGGGGTAGTTTCTTACCTTTCCGACACCAATTGGTGGCCAATTACCAACGTAGGCATTTGGGACCTTGTCGACAAAATTGGTGTTCTTGTAAATCCCAACATGGGTAATTCGGCCCCTACTAGCTTGCAAGAGGTTGAGCAGTACTATTTTAGTAATCCGCTTGACGGCACCAATGTCGTTAAAGACTTGATTGAACTTAGCAGAACCTACAACAAGAAACTGTTGCTAGAGGCATGGTTCGGCAACTTTGATACCGTCCTGAATGGCAATACAGATCCTTACTTTGCAGGAAACTCATTTGCAAAACCATTGCCCATCAATTTACAAGCAGGAAAAATTGCTTTTGAAGCTACGTTAGATGTATTTAACAAGAACCTGTCCACCGTAGCCGATGGTTTTGGCATCGGGGAATATGACGTGTGGGTGTTTGGAAAATGGACCGGTGACCCAGCTTCTGTTTACCTTTACGCCACTTGGAAAGATTACACCCCCTGGGGAAATCCAATTGCGGAAGCAGCTATTTCTAATTTCTTGAAAAATGATGATTCTTACCGAATCTCAAACATTACAAATGGCAGTTCGGGTAACGACATCATTCTTCTGAAATCTGGGAACAACATCGTTAATGCCAATGGCGGGAAAGATGAAATCAAGCTTGGAAGTGGCGCAGATGTTGTGTTGATGGCTGCGCAGCCTACGACGGTAAGCCTCAAAGCAAAACTGACTTCTTGGTTTTCAAGCAATTCAAACAATCCAGTTAATTTTGAAATCTTGGTGAATGACAAAAAAATAGGTGAAGGATCAGTAAGTTCTAATGCGGCTAAGCTATTGAACTCTCCAAGTGGCTATTGGGCCGATGAAGTACTGGTTAGTTTTTTAATGCCGGCCAATACTGAGTTTTCCAAAGTTCAAGTAGTTTCTAAATCTTCAGGAATTTTGCAGGTAAATCAATTAAGCATTGACAACGTGCCGCTGCCTCCAAGTGCTAGCAACTCTTCAAAAGACGGCCAAGGTAATGCCAAATTAAATTGGGTTTCGAATTTGGCACCCAGCTCTTTTGAAGTACTACCTTACATTCAAAATTCCGCACTTAAAACAACTGTAGATGGAGGCGCTGCAATCGATAAAGTGGCTTACCCCGCAGCCAGCACTGATTATGTGGTTTCCTACAACTCAACTGGAGCCATCTCGGTTAAGGGCAAAATTGCTACATCTCAATTTGACGTCCTTTCCAACGTTGAGCGAATTGCATTTACTGATAAGTCTATTGCTTACGACCTCAACGCCAACGCTGGCGTTACAGCGAAAATTCTAGGCGCTGTGTTTGGCGCTCAAGCGTTGGCCAACAAGAACTATGTTGGTATAGGATTAAGTTTTCTGGATGCTGGTTGGTCTTATGACAACTTAGCAGGCCTTGCGTTGGATGCAGCTGGCGCTAAGACTAACGATCAAATCGTCTCTTTGCTATGGGCCAATGTGATTGGAGGCCAAGCATCTGCTGCCGACAAAGCACCTTACATAAACATGCTGCAAAATGGAATGTCTCCTGGCGCACTTGTTCATCTTGCTGCAGATACAAGTTTCAACACAAACAATATAAAGCTTATTGGTCTGGCCACCACAGGGTTGGATTACATTCCATTCAACTTAGGCTAATCCAACGGAATCTTTCAAAGCTTTAGCGTGTCACTACCACCCACTACTGGCAAGGCTTCACTTAAGGCTTTGGAATAGGCTATTCGTGCAGTTTGCAATGCAGCTGCTTTTGCTTGTAGACGCGCCAACTCAGAATCCACAAATTGAATGCTTGCTAACTGAGCCTTGGCTTCATTGGAAAGTGTGTCGTAGTCGTATTGTTTATTGTCGATAGTAATGTTTGGCATATACAGTTTTTCATAAAAAAACCCCAACCCTCATTCAAGGGCTGGGGTTTGACTTGCTTACAACTTAATTTAATAAGTTGTCAATCTTATTTAAACGATCGTCAAGTAGTCAGTTGTAGTATCCAAAGTAGAGTTAGTCAATGTTACTAAGCCTGTTACTTTTACAACCAAGTCGCCAGCAGCAAACCCTGCTGTACCGTTGTTGCTGACAATGTATGTGTCACCACCGTATTGGAACCAGGCTACAGCATTAGCTGTAGCTGTAGCTTCGCCAATGGCGCCAGCAAGTGTTGTTGCTGTCAAAGCAACTTTGGTAGATGTAAAGGCCGTAGCACCTGCCAACAACTTGATCTTGTCTTTTGCTTCCAAGTCAGTAATTGTTGTCAAGATTGAAGCTTCAGATGAATCTGTTGCAATAGCAGCTTCCACATTGAACGAATCAGCACCTGCACCACCAGTCAACTTGCCACCAGTAGCAGAAGTGGTGATGGTGTCGGCACCTGCGCCAGCAACCACGGTTGCTTTCTGTGCAAGTGTAATTTCATCTTTGCCAGCGCCTGTGGTCACAGTCAAACCAACGGTTGAAGAATCAGCCGTAACGTTGGTTGTATTGACAATCACAGCTCCTGTAGCTGCAGAAGCGTCGATAGATGAAACAGCACCGCCCAAAGTGGTATCGGTATTGTTAGCGCCGTTACCACCAACGAAGGTCAACGTTGTCTTTTCAGCAGCTCCAGTGATAGTAACTGTTTTCAGTTTGCTAGCAGTCAAAGCGATTTGATTGTCAACGTAGCCTTTAGCAGCACCAGAATTGACGGTTACTTTTTCGATACCAGCAATAACCAATGTGCCTGCGCTAATGGCAGTTGGAGTTCCTGACGTTGCAGCGCCTTCAGCAGCGAAATTCACTGAGTAAGCGTCAGCTGTGCCAGCAACATCAGCTGCTGTGAAGGTTAATGTGTTAGTGCCGCCAACGTTTTTGTTAACTGACAAAGATTGAGCTTGCTCAACGTTTGTGTAGGCTGTAGCGCCAGTAGCCAACAATTCCAAGCCAGTTGCACCAACCAACAAGTTGGTGTCATAAGTGCCTGTAGTCAGGTCAAGGCCGAGAATTTCGAATCCAGTTACCAAAGCTGCGTTACCAGCATTCAACAAAGAAGCGGAAATTGTGTCAGAACCTTCACCGCCACTTACGGATGAACCTGCACCAATTACACCAGCCGCACCTTTAACAACAGAGTCGTTACCTGCACCTAAAGCGATTGTCGTAGTAACGCCAGCGCCTGTAGTAGAGGTGATTGCTGCTGTGTTGCCATCTAAAGTAACAACGTCGTTGCCAGCACCGCCAGTAACTGTGATGCCAACATTGCTTGTTGCTGGCAAAGTTACTTTAACTGCGCCAGTTGCAGCAGAAGCGTTGATTGTTGTCAGCTTTGTTGCGCCAAGGATAGGACCAAGATCTGTAGCACCAGATCCAGACAAAGTAATTGAAGTTACTTTTGTTGTGTTGTCCAAAGTGCTTGCGGCATTGCCAGCCAAAGTTACTGCGTGGGCGTTGTTAAATGTCAATGATGTAGCGGCAGCTGCATTCAAATCGACAAATGAAGCAGAATTATTTGCTGCAGTTGAGATTGATTGTGCTTCAGTTGCAATTGAAACAGAAGTTGCTGTGTCAGCTGTAACCAACAAATCATTAGCAAAAGATGTACCAGAATTGCCAACTGTCAAGGCCAATGAATAGCCACCAGTTGTAGCGTTTGTAACTGTTACAGCTGAACTAGCACCTGCATTGATAACTTTAAGGCTTGTCAATGCATCAGAAGTAATTGTTGCAGCCGCGTTAGAGCCGTCAATTGTCACACTTGACAATGTCTGAGCACCTTTAACTGCAGTAGCGTCTGCTGTAGCTTTACGCGTTGCAACTTGAACGTCTTGAACGGTGATCACGCCAGCTGTAGCAACGGAAACGTTTGTAGCACCGTTAGCGTAAACGGTAGCAGCGCCAGCGCCATACACCTTAGAGGCTTGACCAGTTGTGCTGGTGTAAGCAGTTGAGTTATTGATAGTGACATCACCCTTAGGTTGTTTTGCGACGTTAGCGTCAATTTCTGGGTAGCCGTCTGTTGTAACAGATTTGTTTGAGTAGCTAGCTGCGGCGCCAACAGTAATGTCACCGGTGTAAGCTGTTCCACCTGTAGAAGCTGAACCAGTTTTTGTAATGGAAACAGTTGTTCCACCTTCAACAACTACTGCACCTGCTGTACCTTTTTCTGTAACCTTAACTGCCCCAACAGCACCTTTAACAGTAGCGCCGCCAGTAGAAGTTACGGTAACGTCTTTAGCTGTAGTGATGGATGCTTTTGTACCTGCAGTAGCAGTTACATCAGTTGTTTTGCTTGCAGAAGCGTTAACTTGCTTGTCAGCAACCAATGTAGCCGTTGTTGCTGAAGCAGGAATAGCGAATGTGCTTGCCGCAACGTAGGACGAAGCTTCAACGTTTGCTGTATTTGGGTTAGCAGTTGCACCTGAAGTTGCCTTCCAGGACAAAGTAGCGCCACCGGTAGCTGTGCCGGTAACTGTAATGGATGGTAAAGCAATGCCTGCTGTTCCAGATGTCACAGCAACAACACCAGCAGTAGTTGCAGCGTCAGTGTAGGTTGCAGCTCCGTAAGCAGCATCCATCAATGCCTCAATTGCTGTTGCGATAGCAGTGCCAGCAGTTGAAGCATTGTTAACACCAGTCATGTCAACAACTTTTGACTTATCTGCAAGAGTAACAGTAATGACATCTGTTGCCGCATAAGTCGCTGTTCCGCCAGTTGTAGCAGCTTCTAAAGTGAATTTGTTGACTTGCTTAACAGCAACGGCAGGGGCTGTTTCAACTGTACCAATATTGCCAGTTGATGCAGTAGCAGTAACTGTTTCAATACCAGCAACTTTGCCTTGCAATGCAGTTACGTCACCAGTAACAGTAATTGCCAATGTGTCTGTACCAGCGCCACCATCGATGCTGTCCAAAACATTGCTTTGGTTCATTGCTGTCAGGTTGAACGTGTCGTTACCAGCACCGCCAGTGAACTTGTCCAAACCGTCCACACCAGTAGTGAGCGTGAAAGTCGCGTTAGCAACAGCAACAACGCCTGCGTCAGCAAATTTGCTTTCAACAGAACCAGTCTTTTGTGAAGCGGCCAAAGCAGCGTCAACTTTGGTGTTGAAAGCTGTAGCAGCTGCACCGTATGTTGTGTCAGCAGCCATGCCAGCGAAGTCGTTCAACAAAGAAACGATCTTGGCACCTTTAGCAGAACCAGCAGCTGTCAATTGAGCAGCAACCCAGTTGTCCAAACCAGCAACTGAAGACAAACCGAGGTTTGTGATCAATGTTGTAGCAACTGCCAAGTCTGTAGCTTTAGCGAAATCGCGAGCGTACAAAGTGTTGGCCAATGCGCTTGGGTCTTGAGCAGCAACTTCGAGGTATGTCGCGTTGCTGATTACTGTGTTGTACAAACCACCGGCCAGGCGGGCGATGACTGTACCGTTTGTAGAGATTGCCATTTGAAATCCTTTTGATTAAAAAATTAAACTTTCTGCAGAAAGCCGAGCGTTCCTTTCGGAAGCTCGTTAAAGATCTCGGTTGTTGGTGCCGATAAAGGCACTAACGTCCAAAAGCTTTGACAAGCGCCCATACGAGTGAGCGCGGTTTTCCAGCAGACGAGTGATTGTAGAGGTTTTTAGACCTCAATTTTTGTGATTTGAGTCACACACAGACGCAGGAAAACCGTTTGTTGCAAAAAAACGTCGCAAATTTGGGCTGTTTTGGCGCTTTTTTCCATTTTTCAGTTTTCGCTCCATCTGATTCCAGCGTAAACGCCTGAATTCTTTAAATTAAACAAGGTGTTATTGGATCTTTGTGAAGTGGCTTCAAGGTTTAAACCGGCACTCCACGACTTGTCCATGGGTACCCAGAAACCCACACCCCAATCGACCCGGTGTGTGGTGGTTTTAATATCGCCCAACAACTCGCTGTAAATATTGGCATCGGAACTTTTGGCATAACGCACCCAGGCGCTTAGCTGGCCAGCTTGTATTTGCTTGAAGGGGCTCCAAGGTGTGGGCACCCAGTGTTCGTGCCTAAGCAGCAAGTCCAAACGCTTTTTGTTGCCGCCTGGGCGGGCTGCATCTTCGGCTTTGTCGGAACCCTTGCCCAGCGCCACTTGGCTTTCGTTGTTGGCAGCTTTGCACAACAGTTCCATGCGTGCAAAGGAATACACGCCATTCAGGCTGCTAGATAAAGGAAAGCGTTGATGGGTCTGGCCCAAAGAAGGCACCAGCTTGCAAGATTGGCCTTCTATATTCAGCAAGCCTTTGAGGCTGGGCTCAAAAGTATGGTCCCAGTTGAACTTGACGGCAAGGCCTGTGTCTGAGTAGGCGCTGGTGCTGCCCAACCAAAACTGCGTGCCCCCTGCAGAAAACTGCCATTGACCCGAGGCGACGCCAGCAATCATGGGCAAGCTGTACTTGGCCACGGCCTCGGCGGTTTGGTTGCGTTCGGGTTTGAGGCCTGTCAGGCTGTCGTTTTGCAGCGCATTCTTATTAGAAAGCGATGCACTGACCGACAGTTCGCCCAAGGCCAACAAGCCTGAGCCTGCGCGGGTGGTGCCTTGAACAGCCAGTAGTGTTTTAGCAGCAGGGCCGGCCACTGGCTTGGCAGAGTCCGACAGGCCAATGCTTACGGGGCCATTGGACAACATGAGGGTCAGCGAGTCTGTGAAGGTGGCGCTGTTGAGGTTGGTTTCGTGGCCCACCGCTGCTTGGGCTAGGCTGCTCCACTGCCATGCAGTTGGCATGCCTGCGGGGGTGCTGCTGTTTGTCTCGGTAGGCGCTGCCAATTTAGATTTGAGCGCAGGCTGTATGTCTGGACGCTTGAGCACATCGGCCAAGATGGCGCGTGCCGAGCCCTTCAGGCCAATTTGGGCCAAGGCCTGTGCGTAATCCAGTTGGGCGCCTGGCAAGTTGGGGTCGAGCAGCAGGGCTTTTTCTAGGGCAATGGCGGCTTCTTCTACCCTGCCCTGCGCCAGCAATTGCGCGCCTCTTTGAGCTTGGCAAGTGGCTTGCTCGTCGCAGGGGTCGGCGGCTGTTTGCGACCAGGCCATGCCCGGCGCAAAGAGCAACGGTAGAGCCCATGCCAATGCCAGAAGTTGCTTCACAAATTGTTGATAGAAAAAAGAATCAGGGAATGATAGCGTCTTAATTCGGCACCAGCGGCTTGGGCCAGTGCGCAGGCAGAGCTTAGCCTACTGCGCCAGCTTCCATGCTAGAGACCAAATGCAAGTGCGATGGGTCAATGGGCACATTGAGGGCGTACACGGTGCGCGGGGCGCGCATGCCCGATAGCAAAAAGTCGCCCAGCTTTTGGGTGTCTTGGGCTTCTGCTGCATCTGCACATTGGGCCAAGGCTTTGGGGCCTACCAACACGGGGTAGCCCAGCTCGGCGGTAAGCTTTTCTAGGCGAGAGGCCACACTAACAGCCTCTCCCATCACGGTGTGCACGCGGCGGCGGGCGGGGCCGAAGGAGCCCACCATGACGGGGCCGCTTTCGATGCCAATGCCAATGTCGAGGGGCGGTGTTTTGCGCGAGGCCACTTTGGGCAGCTGCGCTACGCCTTCTTGCCAAATTACTTTGGCCGCCTTCAAGGCTTGCAGGGCATGTTGTTCGCAGGGGCTGGAGCCGTTCCACACCGCTGTAAGGCCATCACCCACCATTTGCTCCACCACGCCGCCATGCTCGGTGACTATTTTTTCGACGGTGGTGTAGAAGATGTGAAGCACAGTGGCAGCATCTTCGGGGGTGCGCTCTTCGCAGTAAGCCGAAAAGTTGCGCAGGTCGACCAACATCACGGTGGCTTCGCGGGTTTCGGCCACCACCTGCGCAGTAGGCTCTTGGAAGGCCACGCGTCTGGCGGCGCCTTCGGGCAGGTAGCTGGACAGGTTTTGGTACAGGCTTTCACGCTCGGCGCGCACGCGCAGCATTTCGGCAGCAGTGAGCAGCGTGGCGGCCAAGGCCACAAACAAGACAGGCTGACCCCAGCCCAACCACTGGTGAGCGCCCAACAGCAATGCCGCGTGCGCGCCAAAGATAACGGCGCCAGAGGCCAAGGCCAAAGCAGGCACCACCACGGCGGCTTTGGGACCCGATGCTTTAAGTGAGAAGATCAAAACCAACAAGGCCAAGGCACCTGTGGCCAAAGGCCAAAGGGGTGCCCATGCGGGTGCGTAAGGTGTGCGGCCATCGAGGGCTGCCGACAAAATTTGGGCGTGTACTTCGACGCCGCCTACAGCGCCGCCTTGTGGCGTGGGCACTGCGTCACCACCGCCAAATGCGGTAGAGCCCACTAAGGCCCATGTGCCCTTGAGCATTTGGGGAGGCACTTTGCCTTGAATAACGTCTACGGCCGACACCGACACAAAGCCTGCGCGCGGCATTTGATAAGACACACGCAAGTGGCCTTTGGTGTCGATTGGAATTTGCAGGCCGCCAACATCGAGCACTTGGCCAGCTTGCATGAGGCCAGGTGCAGGCTTGATAAAGGGTTGAGCGCCAGTGGCCGCAGCCAAACCGGCCACAGCTAACGCGGGGTAGGCTTTGCCTTCGAAGCAGACCAAGGCAGGCACGCGGCGGATGCTGCCATCGGGGTCTACCACGGGGGTAATGTGGCCCACAGTTTGGCTGCTTTGCGCAAAGGCGGGGGCTGCAGCCATGAATCCGAAGGCTGGGGTGGCGGCGCTTGGGCAAGTGCTGGTGTCTAGTGCGCCGGCCAACAGGCCGCTTTTAACTTGTGCATCGGGGCTGAGGGCAAACAGCTGAGAAATGACAGTGGGCGCTTTGTTGCTTTGGGTTGGCAAGGCACCTGCCTGCAAGGCCTCTACCAATTTGCCGTCTTGTGCTGCGTTTTGCTGGCCATCAAACAGCACGTCCACCACTTTGAGGTTGACGCCGTAGGCATCGAGGCCATTGAGCAACTGGGCCATGCGGTCGCGTGGCCAAGGCCATGCGCCTAAGGCTTGGGTGCTTTTTTCATCAATGTCGACCACCACTACGCGGCGCTCGGTGGCACTGCTGTCGGCCAGGGCCCATGTGCGGCTGGCCAAGCGCTCTTCCCATTGCTGAAGCTGGGGGGCAAACAAGCCGCTGATGGCCGCCATCAGCACCACCGCCAAAGCGGACACGCTGGCATACAGCCAGACGGGGCGCTTGAAAAGGGTGTGGGCCAAGGTTTTCATGATGGGTGCTGTGGCTTCTTGGCTTAGCGACCCCACAAGGTGGCGCCACTGAAGGTGCCAGACGCAGTGGGTGCGCGGAACAAGAAGCCAGCTTGGCGGGCGTCGAAGGTGATGGCGCCAGCCACGTTGCCAGCGTTTGCGTTGCCGGCAGGGCTATTGCTCAAGAAGATGCCGGTACTGGGGTTGAGGGTGCCGCTTTGCGCAAAGCTTTGCACGCCAGCACCCTGGGCCGACAGGTTGAGGTTGGTGTTGAATGTTTTGTTGCCAAAGTCAACACCCAAGGTGCCCGACTGAACGGAGGCAGGCAGCATTTCGTTGGCTGCGTTGCGGTAGTAAGCCGAAGACGACTTAAGGCCAAAGTCGACCTTGGTGGAAAGGCTGGGCAACACATTGAGCTTGCTGGGCTCGCGGAACAAGAAGTAGTAGCCGTCACCCACCGTTACTTCGTTGCCCTTAAGAGCTTCGAGGAAAGGCACCGTGATGCTGTCGCTCGGAATGGGGTCTTTGGCCCAACGCCCCCAAATGAGCTTGGTGGCAGCCACGGCGTTGAGGGGGTTTTTGGCTTCGGTTTCTGAAGCCAAGGGGCGCTCGGCACCTTCGCGCGATTGACGGTCTAGAAGCAACACGCGCGACGCATCGGACTGGCCAGGCTTGCTGATGTTTTGCAGGCTAGGATCGACCGTGCCCAGGCGGTAGACCAAGGCTTGGCCCAGCATTTCTGCGGTCAGCTCTTTGGCGCGGGAGGTGGTGCAAACGCCCAGAGCTTCGGCCTTGCAACCGCTGTCGAAGGGGGCCATGACAATGGCGCCTTGATTGACGGTGACGCGAATGGTTTCTTTGGAGACTTGCGTGACAAAGTCGGTGCCCTTAACGCCAATGGCCACCAAAGGTGTGTTCAAACGGAAGCGGTCTTTGGCAGCTTGGGCGGCAGCGCCCGAAATGGAGCGGGCCTCGCCAGAGTCTAGGCTGAGGCGCACCACAGACGCGGCGGGGTCTGAGGGGCTGTATTTGAATTCGTGAATGCGGAAAACAGAATTGGGGCGCACGCTGACGCGGGCGCCATCAATGAAGCGAATGTGCACGTGGCCGTTGTCGGAGGTGCGAATGACGTCGCCCTCTTGCACCGAGCCACCCTTTTGCGGTTCGGCCTCTTGGGTGCTGCGCTCAATTTTGGATTTGCCAATGGTGAGCGTCACTTCGCCCACCACTTGGGAGGCCATAGCCACCGAGGCCAGGCACATCAGGCACAGGCCCATTGCAAAGCCCACAGCACCGCGCTTCAGCAGACGGGCCACTGAAGAGATGGGGTTGGTGAAGGCTTGAATTGACATGGTTTGACGCAATATTGAAACGGAGTATAAAAAGGAAAGCTTGTCTGTCTGTGTGCGCACAATCACACCCCATTCAAAAGAAGACTGTTGTCATGCGCCCCCACAAGCGGTGCCAGACAAGCCGCTGGGTCAATAAACCCCTAAGATACGGGGTCTAGATTTATGGCCGTTCACCCCTCTCTTTTGCAGCAGTTTGCCCTGATGCGCCTGTTTCCGGCAGACGCGTTGGCCCAGCTGGCTGCACACTCCAGCACGCATGCATTTGCCAAGCGGGAGGTGGTGTTGGCCAAAGAAAACCCCTCGCCCAGCCTCATGTTTTTGCTAGAAGGCAGGTTGCAAGCCATTGATTTTACGCTGGATGGGCGCGAAGTAGGCCTTCACTTTATTGATGAAGGCCAGTACTTTGGCGAGATCTCGGTGCTAGACGGCCTGCCCTCACCCGAGGTGGTCATTGCCAATAAAAAATCTCAGGTGGTGATGGTGCCGGCCCGCGAAGTGCGCGGTTTGATTTTTGCCAACCCGCCAGCCATTGAAGCCATCACCTCGGGCCTGACCGAGCGCATTCGGGCTCAGGCAAACCAGCGACAAATTTTGGGCATCATCAGCCCGCTGCAGCGCATTTGCGCGTTGTTGCAAAACTTGTCCAAAGACGGCAAGAACCCCGAAGTCATTGCCAACGCCCCCACGCACCAAGAGATTGCCATCATGGTGAACCTCACGCGCGAAACCGTGACGCGGGCGTTTCAGGTGTTGCAATCGCAAGGCGCTTTGGCGCGCGATGGCGACGACCTGAAGGTGGATACAGGCAAGCTCAAGCAGCTTGCAGAAAAATCGGCGGACTGAATGCAGACCTCGCCCCTGTCATTTTTGCGTTTGTTTGTAAGGCACTTTTTGTGGCCGCTGAGTCAGCGCAACCTCATTTGGCAGTTTGCGCGGCGCGAGGTGCTGGGACGCTATCGCGGCTCGGTGCTGGGGGTGAGCTGGTCGGTGCTAACGCCCATGGCCATGCTGGCGGTTTACACGCTGGTGTTCAGGCACATTTTCAAAGCCAAGTGGCCGGGCGTAGAAGACGGCAACATGAGCTTTGCGCTCAATTTGTTTGCAGGTCTGTTGGTGTTTAACTGGGCTGCAGAGTTTTTAAGCCGCGCGCCGCGCTTGGTTACCGAGCAACCCAACTTGGTCACCAAGGTGGTGTTTCCGCTGCAAGTCTTGCCTTGGTCTGCGCTGCTGTCGAGTTTTTTCCATGCGTTGGTGTCTTGTGCTGTGTGGCTTGCCGGTTGCTTGTTGTTTGGGCAAGGGCTGCACTTGTCGTGGTTGGCTTTGCCACTGGTGTTTTTGGCCTTGATGCCAACGCTGCTGGGTTTGGGCTGGGCTTTGTCGGCACTGGGGGTGTACTTCAAAGACCTTGGCGAAATTGTGGGCCTGGTGATGGGCATGTTGCTGTTTTTAACGCCGGTGTTTTTTCCGCTAAGCGTGTTGCCAGACTTTTTGCAAGTGTGGGTGCAATTCAACCCCTTGGCCATTCCGATTGAGGCTTTGCGTCAGATAGGATTGATGGGCGTGTGGCCGAATGTTTCAAGCTTGTTGCAATTGTTTGCGGTGGGTTTGGGCGTGGCATTGGGCGGTGCTTGGTTGTTTGAAAGATCGCGCAAGGGGTTTGCCGATGTCCTCTAAGCAAATAGCGATTGACTTGAACGGCGTGGGCAAAACCTACAAACGCTTTGCCAAACCTTCAGACCGGTTTTGGCAAGCGGTATGGCCCAGTGCTTTTCAGTCTGCCAGCCAAAAAGCAGATGCTGCGGCCAACGAGTTTGTAGCCTTGGCACCGCTCAATTTGCAAGTGCAACGCGGTGAGGCTTTGGGCTTGATTGGCCGCAACGGTGCAGGCAAATCCACCTTGCTGCAAATGGTGTGCGGCACCTTGAACCCCAGCAGCGGCACTGTGCTTGTGAACGGCAAAATTGGTGCGCTGCTAGAACTTGGCGCGGGCTTTAACCCCGAGTTCACGGGCCGAGAAAATGTTCATTTAGCGGCAGCTGTAATGGGCTTGTCGGGTGCCGAGACCGATTCGCTTTACGACAGCATTGTGGAATTTTCCGGCATTCGCGAGTTCATCGACCAGCCGGTTAAAACTTATTCCAGCGGCATGTATGTGCGCTTGGCCTTTGCCATTGCCACCAGCGCCAGCCCCGACATTTTGGTCATTGACGAAGCGCTGAGCGTGGGCGATGGCGCGTTTGCCAAGAAGTCGTTTGAACGCATCATGCAACTCAAAGAGCAAGGCACCACAGTGCTGTTTTGCTCGCATTCCATGTACCAAGTGGAATCGTTTTGCGACAGAGCGGTGTGGCTAGACCATGGCCAAGTGCAAATGGAAGGGCCGGCCTCCAAAGTGGTAGCGGCTTATGCCGACAGTTTACGGGCTTCAGATGAGTCGATGCCTTCTAAAAATGCCGCTGTGATTGCTGCTTTGGCAGGAGTTGTAGCGGGTGGTGATGGCGAAGCTTCGAGTGTTGCAAACGCTGGCTCGAGCGGTGTTGCGGCAAGCTCAGGACTAACGCGCATTAGCGGCATTGAAGTGACTGTAGACGGCCAAACTGGGCGCGACCTTGAGGCTGTGAGCTTGCAAAGCGATGTGCACATTACCGTGAAGTTTGAGTCAGACCCTGCGCAGCCCTGCCCTACCTTTGCCACTGGCTTTGCATTGCCCGATGGGCAGATTTTTACAAGCGCTTACACCTTGTTTGATGGTGTGCAAATACAGCGCGATGCCGCTGGCAATGGGCAAGCCACTGTGGTGTTTCACAAGTTGCCCTTGATGAAGGGGCGCTTCAGTGTGGGCGCCTATTTGTTTGATGAGCGCGCCTTGCATGTGTACGACGTGGTGCTGCAAGCGGCCACAGTGAATGTGGTGCAAGACGGGGTTCACCAAGGCTTTGTGCAATTGCCGCACACCTGGACTTAATCTTTCTAAGAATGCACCTAATCGTTTTGCACTTGTGTAGCCAAGATGGTTTTTTGGGGCACTTGCAAAGCGCCTAGCAAATCGTAAAACTGTTGCTGCGTCGCGCGCTGCACGTGCGGGCCAATGCAGTTCAAAGCTTGCTGCGTGATGGCTTCTAATGAATGCTGTTGCGCATCGATGGCGGGGTAGATGCTCATCGTGTGCATTTGCGTTTGCGGGTTGTATTCAATGGCCGCGGGCACCACAGAAGCGCCTGTGAGCTGCGCCAATTTGGCGGGGCCTGTTTGCAAATAAATGGGTTGGCCCATGAACTCGAATTGGCTTTCGGGCTTGTCGGCCGCGGGCTCGCGCACATCCAGTGCCACCGTTAACACATGGTGCGGTTGCTTGAGCCAACGCACCGACGCAATGGGGTTTTGGTCGGTGTAAAAAATGACGGGGGCGTTGCAACTCTCGGCTGAACGTTTGTGCACGCCCAGCCAAAATTCTTTTTCTTCTGGCGTGCAAAACTCTAAATTACGCCTTGATGCAATGGAGGTGATGGGTGCGCCGCCGCACAAGTGATGCAAGGCGCCGTTCATGAGGAGCCAGCTGCCGTGGTGCACAAATACCACCACCACCGAGCCTTTTTTCAGGGCTGCTTCGTAGTGCGCTTGCCCTTGCAATTGGATACGGCTGCGGATGTAGTCTTCGCGGTACAGGTGCGTTTCGGCGCACATGAACTCGCGGTAGGCGGCCAGGTCAAAGTCTTGAACCAAGGGGGGTGGCAAGGGCAACGCGGGCGCAGTTTTGCGGGCATCTCCAAAGAGTGCCTTTGATACTTTTGCTTGCAGTGCTTTCCACATTCTGATTGCCAAGACCTAATTTGCCGTTAACATTGTTTGCTCAATGATAAAACATCGCTACGCTCACGAAATTGAC
>JACCDX011364394.1_pt1 | contig 65956 bp, 58 predicted proteins | sample 7449681 | NCBI WGS metagenome assembly JACCDX01 (sample SAMN15323450, study PRJNA562643) | freshwater metagenome | isolation source: river surface water | place: USA:Blue River Watershed | collected 2017-08-18
ACAGCCCCAGCTTGGCGCTCTTTATCGCCAACAACCAAAATGTAGGGGACTTTCTGCAAACTGTGCTCTCTGATTTTATAGGTAATTTTTTCACTGCGTAAATCAGATTCTACTCTAAAGCCTTGTTTTTTCAGGGATTGTGCGATTTCTGCCGCATAATCTGCGGTTGGCTCAGAAATACAACAGATCACGGCCTGTACGGGCGCCAACCAGGCAGGCATTGCCCCCGAGTGGTTTTCGATCAACATGCCGATAAACCGCTCGAACGATCCCAATATTGCTCGGTGCAACATCACAGGCGCACGTCGTTGATCTGAGGCGTCGACAAACTCAGCGCCTAAGCGCTGGGGCATAGAAAAATCGACTTGGATTGTTCCGCATTGCCAATGACGTCCGATCGCATCCTTCAGCGTGTACTCAATCTTTGGACCATAGAAGGCTCCCTCACCTGGCGAGACTTCGAATGTGCAGCCCGTCCGACGCAGACTCTCCATTAATGCGGTCTCTGCCTTGTCCCAGACTTCGTCACTCCCGATGCGCTTTTCCGGACGCGTAGCGACTTTGTACAGCACCTCATGGAAACCGAAGTCTGCATAGACCTTTTGAAGTAACGCAGTGAAGTCCGCACACTCGTCTTGTAGTTGATCTTCCGTGCAAAAAATATGACCGTCATCTTGCGTGAATCCACGCACGCGCATCATTCCATGCAAAGAACCCGATGGCTCATTACGATGACATTGGCCGAACTCACCATAACGCAGAGGAAGATCGCGGTATGAGTGCAAACCAGAATTAAATATCTGAACATGCCCAGGGCAATTCATCGGCTTAAGCCCATACACACGGTTCTCAGATTCCGTGGTGAACATATTTTCACGATAATTATCCCAGTGTCCTGTTTTCTTCCACAACGAAATATCCAGAATTTGGGGAGCTTTAACCTCTTGATAACCGTTATCGCGATACACCGCACGCATGTACTGTTCGACCTGTTGCCAAATCGCCCAGCCCTTTGGGTGCCAAAATATCAGACCAGGGCCCTCTTCTTGGAAGTGAAATAAGTCGAGATCGCGTCCGATCTTGCGGTGGTCGCGTCGCTCGGCCTCTTCAAGCATATGCAGATATGCGTCTTGCTCTTCTTTAGTCGCCCAGGCAGTACCGTAGATACGTTGTAGCATCTCATTATTACTATCGCCGCGCCAGTAGGCACCTGCGACCTTCATCAGCTTAAATACCTTAAGCTTTCCAGTGCTCGGCACATGCGGCCCACGACACAAATCGATGAATTCACCCTCGCGGTACAAACTGATCGTTTCGTTACCTGGAATCGCTCCGATAATCTCTGCCTTGTATTGTTCACCAATGCTCTTAAAGTAGGCGACGGCATCATCACGCGACCACTCTTCGCGAGTGACTATCTCGTCTTTCTTTACAAGCTCCGCCATTTTCCTTTCAATGGCAATCAGATCCTCAGGAGTAAAGGGCCGCTTATACGAGAAGTCATAATAGAAGCCATTTTCAATCACAGGGCCAATGGTGACCTGTGCATCGGGAAATAAACTCTTTACCGCATACGCGAGCAAATGCGCCGTGGAGTGCCTAATTAAGTCGAGACCGTCTGAGTCCTTCGCAGTGACAATTGCTAGCTGAGCATCGGAGTGAAGGCGATAGGTGATGTCGACCGCTTTTGTCTTACCAGCCTCGGTAACACGACCGCCAAGCGCTGCACGCGCTAGACCAGCGCCGATCGATTGCGCGACTTCGGCAACAGTGACGGGTCCCGGATATTGACGCTGGGAACCGTCTGGCAGTGTGATCGTAACCATCAGCAATCCTGTGAACAAAAAAATAGCGGCCCTAAGCCGCTGTTTACATCCTGCATATACCGGCAGCCAACCAGCTACGGGCCAAAATTGGTAGGCGGTATTGGAATCGAACCAACGACCTCCACGATGTCAACGTGGCGCTCTAACCAGCTGAGCTAACCGCCTGTAAAGACGTCGATTATATCGGCTTAGCACCGAAGCTGTCAAAGCCCAGACTAAACATGCGCTTTTGCCACTGCAGAAACAAAAGCCGCCATTTTTTCACGGGACTTCACACCAGGACTGACCTCTACGCCGCTACTGACATCAACTGCCCAAGCTCTTGTTGCCATGATCGCTGACTGGACATTTTGCGCGTTGAGCCCCCCGGACAATACCAAAGGACGACCACCGGCCAGCGCGCGGACATCTGTGAGTAACGCATGATCGAATCCATGACCGCTCCCGCCATACATAGGCGAAAAGCTGTCAAACAGCCAACCTTGGGCCGTTGCATATCCGGCACAGTGCTCGGCGAGTTGCAGGGATGACTCAAGGCCAGGCGCCCCAACACGAAAAGCTTTCAGATAAGGCAACCCAAAACTGGCGCAAAACTTCGCACCTTCATCGCCATGAAACTGAAGTAGCGATGGTGACATCGCTTTTACGACATCATCTACAAACCCGACTTGCGGATTAACAAAGAGCGCAACACTCGACACAAACGGAGGCAAAGTACGACATAACTCGCCTGCCCGCTCTGGCGAGACATAGCGCTTGCTTGATGGGTGAAACACAAAACCAACTGCGTCAGCGCCAACATTGACCGCTTGCGCAAGGTCCTCTTCGCGTGTGATGCCACAGATTTTGATGCGAGTACGATTCATTGCAGTCATCACTCCGTCACACAATTCATGCTGTCTAAAGCAAAGCCTTCGGTGTCGATACGTGGAAAATCGTAGCCCGGATACTCAACGCCAGTAAGGTAAAGCCCCGCAGCAGAAAAGGTTGGCGCGCCTAGCGTACGGTCCTTGAAATTTAACAGACGGGAAATGTAGCCTACATCCTGTCGACACTGTCCGATTTGAACTAATGCGCCCATGATATTACGAACCATATGATGCAGAAACGCATTCGCTTTTAGTTGCACGACAATCTTTACTCCATGGGATTCGATGTTAATGCTGAGCATCGTACGCACGGGAGACTTCGCCTGGCACTGGGAGGACCGAAAACTAGAGAAGTCATGCTCGCCTAATAAGTCTTTAGCGGCCGCTTGCATTGCACCAACATCCAAGTTCCGGTGAACCCAGCCGACACGACCATCCCAAAGTGGATGTCTCAGGCGGGTATTGAGCAGGATATACGTGTACGTGCGCGAGACGGCAGAAAATCGAGCGTGAAACGCGTCGGTTACGTGACGCGCCCATTGAACGGCCACGGTAGGAGGAAGATGCGCGTTGGTCCCTCGAACCCAAGACTCCTCACTTCGCTCAACATCCGCATCAAAATGAACGACTTGGTTTAGAGCATGAACGCCAGTATCTGTCCGTCCAGCACAAGTTGTAGTGATAGGCGTTGCTGCGAATTTGGACAGCGCCGACTCGAGACAGTCCTGAACGGTTTGCCCATGCGGCTGGGTCTGCCAGCCCTGCCAAGCTTGACCGTCGTACACAACACCGAGTGCAATACGTCTCACGTGTCAGCCCTGGCCTGCGGCAGTTCTTAGGATTTTCGATCAGACGATGTGATCGGCTTCACTTCCGTTGCTACCGTATCTAAATTCAGATCGATCGACTGAAGCTTCTGATCAAATGCCTGTGACATAGCCGGGTCTGTATTGTCCTTAGCACCTTGGGCGGTCTCGCGCGTGCCAGCGCGGCGCAACATGTACGCCATAAGTAGCGCCAGTGCCGCCGAAGCACCTAATACAACCCACAGCACATTGTCATTGGCAACTTGCTCAACTCGCGCCATACCCGTTAACACTGGACGAGTGGCTGGTCCTACCTGTCCGGTTTGTCCGGTTTGTCCGGTTTGTCCCGCTTGACCCGTTGGCCCCGATTGACCCGTCTGTGCGGCTTGTCCGGTGTGCGCAACCGCGTCTCGCAACTGTTGAAGATTTTTTTGCAACGCCTCAATGCGGTCTTGCATCTCTTTCAATTCTTGAGCGGCGGCAAGCTTGGCATCATCAGCAGCTGAACTCTGGCTGGAGCCGCTCAATCGCAATTGATCACCAACAGGCGCCTGCTCAGCAGCTGGTGCAGGCGTCGCAACGCTTCCAGCATTGGTTGAAGCTGGTGCAACCAAAGGGGTCTGCGATGGACGATTCGCAGTTCCTCTTCCCTGCTTGAATGCCTCTACGTGCTTGAGAAACATTCCGTATGCAAACTTGGCATCAATCGCAAGAACTGTTTGAGCGTCAGGAATCGACAACGTTGTTCCTGCGCGAAGCAAATTCATGTTTTGAGAAATAAAGGCGCTCGGGTTTGCCTGGTACAGCGCCCAAAGCATCTGGTACAAGTCGGCGCCAGCAACTGCATATCGCTGGGCAATGCTCGCCAGCGTATCACCGGGCACGATCACAACACTGCCCGCTGGTGCACTACTTACCAATACCAGATAGCTGGATTGCACCGTCAACCGACCCGTCGCGAGAGCGACGTCCAGCAGAACATCCACGATTGGACGATTTACAGTCTGAGAGGAACGCACTACTAACCGGCGAGACCCTGGAGTAAATCCTGGCTCAATGCTAACGGAAAGAGTTTCCAACGCTGCCGGGCTTGTCAAACCGGCTGCCAACCATGACTGTTGGGGAGCGATACTTGCCTTCAGTACAGACAGATCATCTTGCGTAAGATCGTACAGAGGGATTTCAACGCGCAGCGGTGCACCCGAGGGAGACATCACGCCGCCGTGTCCCGGCTTCGCGGCCATTGCAGGCGTCAACAAAACCGACAACAACGTCAACCCCGAAATCGCTGCCAAGACGAAACAGCGTGGAAACTTTGTAAATTGACGTCGACTGCACATGGTCATTTCCTTAAGAATCACAGCTGGCCCAGCGTAATCCGCAACATCCGGCGAAGTGGCTCAGCGGCGCCCCAAAGCAACTGATCACCCACAGTGAAAGCTCCCAAATAATCGTTACCCATCGAGAGCTTACGCATGCGTCCAACAGGAATATCCAGCGTTCCAGTTACAGCGACTGGCGACAGGCCACGCAACGTATCTTCCTTCGTGTTTGGGATAACCTTGGCCCAAGCGGTACCTTTTGCGACGATATCAAGTATCTCGTCTAATGGTACGTCCCGGGTGAGCTTGATTGTCAGCGCTTGACTGTGGCAGCGCATCGCACCAATACGTACGCACAGGCCATCAATTGGGATAGGCGTTGAGCCGAATGCGTCACCGCGACCTAAAATCTTGTTGGTTTCAGCTTCTCCCTTCCACTCTTCGCGCGACATACCGTTACCTAGATCTTTATCGATCCAAGGGATTAAGTTACCGGCCAATGGAATTCCAAACTGCTCGGTCGGCAAACTTCCAGTCTGCTGAATGCTCAGGACCTTACGATCGATTTCCAGAATTGCAGATGCTGGGTCAGCCAACTCAGAGCGCACCTCTGCATTAATCAAACCAAACTGATTGAGCAGCTCCCGCATGTGCTGCGCTCCGCCACCAGAAGCCGCTTGGTAGGTCATGGACGTCATCCATTGAATAAGCCCCTGGTTAAATAGCCCGGCCAAGCCCATCAACATGCAACTGACCGTGCAGTTGCCGCCAATAAAATCCTTCACGCCACGCTTAAGTGCCGCGTCGATGACTGGTCGATTCACTGGATCTAGAACGATGATCGCATCGTCCTTCATCCGAAGCGTGCTCGCTGCATCGATCCAATAGCCCTTCCACCCTGCTGCGCGCAATTTTGGATACACCTCGGAGGTGTAGTCCCCACCTTGAGCCGTCACAATCGTGTCCAGTTTTTTGAGCGCATCGATGTCATAGGCGTTCTGCAACGCGGTTTCACCCGCCCACGCGGGGCTCTTACCACCAGCGTTACTGGTCGAGAAAAAAACCGGGTCAATCAACGCGAAATCGCCCTCGTCGCGCATGCGCTGCATCAGTACGGACCCCACCATACCCCGCCAACCGACCAAACCAACTGATTGTTTCATTTCAAAACTCTGTAAAAAAAGAGAGAAAAGCGAATATCTCTCATTTTATCGTTAATTTAAGCTTAATTAAGTGCCTTAAGCACGGCATCACCCATTGCAGCAGTTCCGACTTTAGTCGTACCGGCCTCATAAATATCTGCAGTGCGAAGCCCTTGCTGTAAAACACGCTGCACAGCCAATTCAATTCGCTTGGCTTGTGCATCGTTATTAAGCGAATACCGCAACAACATCGCGGCAGAAAGAATTGTTGCCAACGGGTTTGCGACGCCTTTCCCAGCGATGTCTGGCGCGGAACCGTGGCTCGGTTCGTACAGCCCTTGACCGGAGGCATTCATCGATGCAGACGGAAGCATTCCGATTGAACCAGTCAGCATCGCGGCTTCATCGGAAAGGATATCTCCAAACAAGTTACCGGTAACAATAACGTCGAACTCCCGTGGCGCTCGCACTAATTGCATCGCTGCGTTGTCCACGTACATGTGTGAAAGCGCGACGTCTGGGTATTCTTTCGCTACATCAATGACCGTATCGCGCCAAAGCTGTGACGTCTCAAGTACGTTCGCCTTATCGACACTGCAGAGCTTGCGATTACGCTTTTGCGCCGCCTGAAAGCCAATATGGGCAATACGGCGAATTTCCGGCTCGGCATAGCGCATGGTATCGAAGCCTTCTTTGCTTCCGGCAAACGGACCATCGGTTGCTGTACGGATCCCTCGTGGCGATCCAAAGTAAATGTCGCCCGTCAGTTCTCGCAAGATGAGAATATCGAGACCTGAGACGATTTCGGGCTTCAGGGATGAAGCATTGGCGAGCTCTGGATACAGAATCGCTGGGCGCAGATTCGCAAAAAGCCCCAGCGATTTGCGCAGACCGAGAATTGCCTGTTCAGGACGATGCTCACGAGGCAACTTGTCGTACTTCCAGTCACCCACTGCGCCGAACAGCACAGCATCTGACTCCTGCGCTAATTTCAATGTTTCGGGTGGTAAAGGATGGCCATGTAGATCGTAAGCGGTGCCACCGACTGGCGCATGCTGAATGTCGAGGGAGAGGTCTAGCGCCTGCAAGACACGCACGGCCTGTTCAACAATTTCGGAACCAATGCCATCGCCAGGAAGTACTGCGATTTTCTTTGTCATGATCTGTAAATCCAAAAATATTGGGCCGGTAAACCGGCCCGTTTGTACGAGAGTTAACGGACGATGGGTACGACATCTAGCCAAGGATGACGCGCCAAGCGCTCGGCTTCAAAGGCGCGGATTTTTTCTTCTTTACGTAGCGTCAATCCGATTTCATCTAAACCGTTCAGCAAACAGTACTTGCGGTGAGGTGTGATGTCGAATTCCATGGCGCGACCGTCTGGAGCAATCACAACCTGCTTTTCGAGATCGATCGTCAGCTTGTATCCGACAAAACCGCGCACTTCGTCGAAGAGGCGCGCGACTTGCAATTCCGACAATACGATTGGCAAGAATCCAGTCTTGTAGCTGTTGTTAAAGAAGATATCAGCAAATGACGGAGCAATCACTGCGCGGAATCCATATTGCGCGAGCGCCCATGGTGCATGCTCACGGCTGGAGCCGCAACCAAAGTTCTTGCGGCCGAGCAAAATCGAGGCGCCTTGGTAACGCGAGTGATTCAGCACAAAGTCTGGATTTAGAGGACGTTTGGAATTGTCCATGCCTGGCTCGCCATGATCAAGATAGCGAAGCTCATCGAAAAGATTAGGACCAAAGCCCGTACGCTTAATCGACTTTAAAAACTGTTTCGGAATGATGAGATCGGTGTCAACGTTCTCACGGTCTAATGGGGCCACGATGCCCTGGTGTGTGGTGAATGCGTCCATGATGATTACCGGAAGTTACGTACGTCGACGAAGTGGCCGGCAACGGCTGCGGCAGCAGCCATCGCTGGGCTAACAAGATGGGTGCGACCGCCCTGCCCTTGACGTCCCTCAAAGTTACGATTTGAAGTGGAGGCACAGCGCTCGCCCGGCTCGAGCCGGTCTGCGTTCATTGCAAGGCACATCGAACAGCCAGGCTCACGCCATTCAAAGCCTGCTTCGATAAAAATCTTATCGAGCCCCTCGCGTTCCGCTTGTGCCTTAACGAGCCCAGAACCGGCAACAACCATTGCCTGGCGAACATTGCTCGCAACCCGCTTACCGCGAGCAACCGCAGCTGCGGCACGCAAATCTTCAATCCGTGAGTTGGTGCACGATCCGATGAACACGCGGTCTACTTTGATATCTTGAATCGGCGTATTGGGCTTCAAGCCCATATATTCAAGCGCACGCTCCATACCACTGCGACGAATCTCGTCTTTTTCTCGATCAGGATCAGGTACGCGCCCCGTTACAGGCAATACCATCTCTGGTGATGTTCCCCAAGTCACCTGAGGGGAAATCTCTTTGGCATCGATTTCGACAACGCGGTCAAAATGCGCACCCTCGTCAGACCTCAACGTCTTCCAGTAGGCAACGGCCGCATCCCACAGCGCCCCGCTCGGCGCAAAGGGTCGACCAACGAAGTAATCGATTGTTTTTTGGTCGACAGCCACCATGCCCGAACGTGCGCCCGCCTCGATGGACATGTTGCACAGGGTCATACGGCCCTCGATAGACAGGTCGCGGATTGCACTGCCCGCAAACTCAATTGCATGACCCGTACCGCCGGCCGTGCCGATCACACCGATCACATGCAAGATGATGTCTTTCGCGGTGCAACCAACAGGCAGTGTGCCTTCGACACGCACCAGCATATTCTTGTTCTTCTTGGCTTGAAGCGTTTGCGTCGCCATGACGTGCTCGACTTCCGAGGTACCAATACCAAACGCTAATGCAGCCACCGCACCGTGTGTGCTTGTGTGTGAATCACCGCAGACCACAGTCATGCCTGGCAATGTTGCGCCCTGCTCAGGTCCAATCACGTGCACGATACCTTGGCGCAAATCGTTCATCTTGAATTCGATGACGTTATGCTTCTCGCAGTTCGCATCTAAGGTATCGACCTGAAGCTTCGAGATTGGATCCGTAATACCGTCTTTACGATCAATCGTTGGAACGTTGTGGTCAGCCACCGCGAGGTTCGCGTTCAAACGCCACAACTTACGTCCGGCAAGCTCTAGCCCCTCAAATGCCTGGGGACTCGTGACTTCATGCAACAAGTGGCGGTCGATATACAGAATCGTTGTTCCGTCGGCCTCTTCATGGACCACATGGGCGTCCCAAAGTTTGTCGTACAGGGTTTTTTTCATGACGTTGTCTCAGTCTGTCGCGATGAAATGTTAATCAGTCAGCCGTTGATTATGCCATAGGGATCACCGCCCTTTGGCACTGCGCGAATACCGTTTAGGCCCGCGAAACGGCCCCACACTGCGCGCGGTCTAGTAGCGCGTGATCGATCAGCACAATAGCCAATAACGCCTCGGCAATAGGGGTCGCTCGTATACCGACACAGGGATCGTGCCGCCCAAGCGTTTGCACCATGACAGCCTCTCCGTTCGTGTCGATTGATCGACGCTCAGTTCTAATACTTGACGTCGGCTTGATGGCTAAGCTAACTGTAACGGGTTGTCCTGTCGAAATACCACCCAAGATCCCGCCAGCATTGTTGGATAGGAACCCAGAGGGGGTTATCTCGTCGCCATGTTCAGACCCGCGCTGCGCCACGCTACGAAAACCAGCACCAATCTCCACCCCCTTCACAGCGTTCAGACCCATCATTGCGTGGGCGATGTCGGCATCGAGGCGGTCATAGATAGGAGAGCCTAAACCCACTGGAACGCCTTCAGCGATCACCTCAATCCGTGCGCCGACCGAGTCTCCCGCCTTACGCAGCGCGTCCATATAGTCCTCAAGCTCTTGAATTCGGCTAGCGTCTGCAGCAAAAAATGGATTTTCAGGAACGTGTTCCCAGCTTACAAAGCCAAGTTCTATTGGCCCTAATGCCGACATATAGCCACGGATTTCGGTGCCGAAAGACTCTCTTAGCCATTTTTTTGCGATTGCACCGGCAGCAACAGTGGGAGCGGTTAAACGAGCTGATGACCTCCCGCCGCCTCGCGGATCGCGGTCACCGTATTTGTTGAAATATGCGAAATCAGCATGCCCCGGTCGAAACTTCTGTGCAATGTTGCTGTAATCCTTGCTTCGCGCGTCTGTGTTGCGTATGAGTAGTGCGATAGGTGTTCCCGTCGTACGCCCTTCAAAGACGCCGGACAATATCTCGACCTGATCAGGCTCTTGTCGTTGCGTAACGTGTCGCGATGTACCTGGGCGACGCCGATCGAGCTCCCTTTGTATGTCTTGCTCGCACAAGGCCAGCCCCGGCGGACAACCATCCACTACGCAGCCGATTGCTGGACCGTGTGACTCACCAAAATTGGTCACGCGAAACAAAGTACCAAGTGTGTTGCCAGACATATATGAACCGTACAAACCTGTGTGTGATACCGAATTATGGCACTACGAGGAACAACTTACTTCGATTTTAGTTGCCCAAGCGGGTGGCTGGGCTGCATACGCATCCATCCCGACATGATGCGTAAAGGGGGATTTCAACACCTTCAATAAGGCAACGACTTCACCAAAGTCACCTTCTTGGGCGGCTTCGATCGCTTGCTGCGCCAAATAATTCCGTAAAACATAGAGCGGATTCACTGCAAGCATGCTTTCTCGGCGAGTCTCGGGGTTAGCGATTGGTGACGATTCAACCCTGCTCCAATACCTGCCGAGCCAAGCAACCGCGGCCTCTCTGTCGAGAAATAAGTCTACAAACGGTTGTACTGCGGCACCGGTTGTTCCAGCTAAATCACGTTTAATACGATCCGCATCTTGGTGTGAACTCGGCTCGGAAGACCCAGGAGCGTAGGCCAACTGTCTAAAGGTCAAGGTAAAGTCCGCATGATTGGCTTGCATCAGAGACCATAAGTCATCAACCAGCGCTTCATCGCCCTCACGCCAGGGCCCTAGACCCAACTTTCGGCTCATTTGCGTTTGCATCGCTTCAAAAAAGATTGGCTCGAACGTATCGAGGGCGTCACGCAACGCTTCAGCGTCTGGAACAATCACGTGCAAGCTATTCGCGAGTTGATAAAGATTCCAGTGGGCAACCTTTGGCTGCGCGTACCAAGCGTAACGACCTTGGACATCGGTGTGATTACAAATATGCTTGGCGTCGAACGCATCCATAAAGCCAAAAGGACCATAATCGAGGGTCAAGCCAAGAATCGACATATTGTCTGTGTTCATCACGCCGTGACAAAAACCTACGAGCTGCCACTGAGCCATTAACAAGGCAGTTCTGTTAACCACGGCACGCAGCAACCTAACGTAACGTTGACCGGGGCGATCCGGCACCCCTGGCTCCGGTAACACGCACTCGGGGTAAAACCGATCGATCACGTAATCAGCCAAAACAGTCAATTCCTTTTGCGCATTCCGTGCCGCCCAATGCTCGAATGATCCGAACCTCACAAAACTCGGTGCCATCCGCGCAACGATCGCAGCCGTCTCTGATGTCTCACGAATGACCCGGTCCTTTGCACTCACAATCGCTAGCGCTTGTGTTGTTGGTATCCCCAAACCCGACATCGCATGGCTGGCTAGGTACTCGCGTATTGATGAGCGTAGGACGGCTCTGCCATCTCCACGCCTGGAATACGGAGTCGGTCCGGCGCCCTTGAGCTGAAGCTCCCAATGACCATTCGGACCTGAGATTTCTCCTAGTAAGTGAGCGCGGCCGTCACCGAGTTGGCCGGCCCACACACCGAATTGATGACCGCTATACACAGCTGCCATGGTCACGCCGCCTGGCAGCGGCGCTGATCCGCTCACGATGTCTACAAACGCCTTCGACTTAAAGTGTTCCGGGCGTAGACCAACCAGTGCCCCGACCATCTCATCCGCATGAACCAAAACCGGGTCCCTCAGAGGGGTCGTTGGCACGAGACTGTAGAACTCTGGCGGGAGCGACGCGAAGGAATTAATCTTTGGCAATTCAAAAAATGCGGAATTCTCAAACATGGTTGGGACGTCCATTCATTTCGACGCGGCATCACGATCAGCGGGCACGGGAGTTGTGGCCTCCTTCAGGCCTTGCTTGGCATGCTTCGCAGCACGTTTGGCAGGACGGACATAAAAGATCGAACAAAAGAAGAAGGTAGTCGACAGTGCGATCTCAATCCATGCAGCCATAATGCTTGGCCCTGGGGGATCAGACATCACACGCACCACTCCCTCCATGAGATACAGAAGCACTAGCATGGACGCCCATTGAATTGTGTAGAGACTGCCTTTCGCGACCCCCCGTACAGCAAAAGCCAATGGCAAGGCCTTTAGAAACAGCAAGGTTCCGCCCGGACGCAAGGGTGCAAACCATACTTCCCAGAGCACGCACCAAAGCAACAACAACACAAGGCTGACTATCGCACCTCGCTGCAGCGCAGCATTTAGTCTTGCTGTTGACTCGGTATCGGCGGGTTGCATGTTGGTTGTTTTTAAAAAATATATTTTGGCAGGTTGGTATTATCCATTGTTCTCTGCGCAATCTGGGAAGTACACCTACAGAATGACATCCGAAACCCGTGCTCCCGCGACAAGTCTGTCACTTAATCCGTGGCAGCTTGCGATCGTTATCGCCTTTCAGCGTTCAATGAAAGCGAAAACAATGCAACTGGCTTCAAGCCTCGCGTTTTCCACAGTGTTTGCGATCGTTCCCCTGTTGGCAGTCGTCCTCTCAATCTTTGCCGCTCTCCCCGAATTCGACGAATTCAGCAAGGCGTTACAGGAATACCTCGCAAACAACCTGCTGCCATCCCAGGTTTCAACCAGCATCATGGATTACCTCAACGCATTTGCGGCACAGGCGAGCCATCTCAGCACCATTGGTGGCGTATTTTTGATTGGCACAATCATCGCACTCGTTATTTCCGTTGATGATGCACTGAACACCGTTTGGCATGTGCAAGAGCGTAGGCATGCGGCTCGCAGATTCCTTGTTTACATCATGATTATCGTTGTGGGCCCGATCCTACTCAGCGCCTTGTTGTGGACAACAGCCTTCGTGGCCCGAGAGTCCTTTGGCCATGTCATGGATATTCCGGTGCTGCTCGAGCTGTCTTTAAAGGTATCCCCCTTTATCGTCAGCACCTTGGGATTTACGGTGCTATTTGTGGTCGTGCCGAACACCCCGGTGCTATGGCGGGACGCGTTACTCGGGGGCTTCGTGGCTGCGACTATTTTAGAGATCATGAAATTTGGCTTTGCACTATACGTTGCCAACTTTTCTACCTACACTCTCATCTATGGTGCCTTCGCAGCGATCCCTGTTTTTTTGCTGTGGGTGTACTTTTCATGGTTAGGAATTCTGCTCGGCGCACATGTGGCTGCGAACCTGCCTCTTCTGCGTGAACAAACACTACAATCTACGGGCAGCACCAAGGAGAAAGAACATGCTACAGGTCAGTGAAATCCTGCGGGTCAAGGGAAACACGTTGTTCACCGCGACGCCTGAGACTCAAGTCGTACAAGCACTCGAAACCATGAGTACCCATGACATTGGCTCGCTCGTGATTATGGAGCAGGGCAAGCTCGCTGGCATGTTGACGTTTCGCGAAATCATCAGACACATCAACAACAATCACGGAGCCGTGGGTGCCACACCAATTCGCGCAATCATGGAGGCGTCCCCTGTTTCGGTAACCCCAGATACGGACGCCAACACGCTACAACGCCTGATGCTCGACAATCACTGCCGCTACGTGCCTGTCATGGATGCGGGTGTATTGCTAGGGGTGATCTCTTTTTACGATCTGGCACAAGCGATCGTCGCCGCCCAGAAGTTCGAAAACTCGATGCTCAAAGCTTACATACGAGACTGGCCAGACGAGAAACCGGGTCAGAGTGCGGGCTAAGCAACACCGACTAACTGGTACGCCTGCCTGATGACACCAGCCCTGCTCTCATTTAACAAGGATGAGTCAGAGAGCATTCGCCGCCACAGGCGTGATCTAGGTCTGCCATTAAATAAGCCGAGCAAGGGGCGAACAACAACGCGCAAAGGCACGCCCATTTCGGTCTGTGCGTACGCGTACTCTGTGAGAGCCTCAATGACAGCGTCCTCAGAGAGTAATTGGTCCTCAGGCCACCATTCTTGGGAGATTTCCCTCAAGACTGCGGGATTATGCCAAGGCGCCCTCCCGAGCATCACACCGTCAAACCGTGAGCGCTCTTGATCACAATCGTGGCGGCTCGCTAAACCACCATTTAAAACTACCACAGCATCTGGAAAATCAACTTTTAACTTCGCCGCGTCATCGTATCGCAAGGCAGGTATCTCGCGATTGTCTTTAGGAGATAGGCCCTTTAAGACCGCGTTACGTGCATGCACAACGAAGACGCGGCAGCCTGTGTCGTAAAGCGTTCCAACAAAATCTCTAACAAAGTCGTAGTTCTCATCCAGGTCAAGCCCGAGTCTATGCTTGACCGTCACAGGAATGCTGACTACATCTTGCATCGCTTTGATGCAGTCAGCAACCAATTTGGGCTCGGCCATCAAACACGCGCCAAAGGAGCCTTTTTGAACGCGCTCCGAGGGACACCCGCAATTCAAATTAATTTCGTCATAACCCCACCGTTCGCCCAACCGCGCGGCGGCGCTGAGTGCATCAGGCTCACTCCCACCAAGTTGCAATGCCACGGGCGTTTCTTGGGGACTAAACGCCAAGTGTCGCTCAATGTCCCCGTGGGTTAACGCACCGGTGGTAATCATTTCGGTATACAAACGCGCACGCGGTGCAAGCAACCGATGGAAGTAGCGACAATGCCGATCGGTCACGTCGATCATGGGCGCCACACACAGTTGCCAACCAAGCCTATCAGGTATGGATCCTGCGCTCGACGTGGATTGGGAAAGAGTGGGTGACAGTGACGGCATAAAAAACAATGAAAAATGGGCGAAACTAAAAAACGTGCAACAACGCCAGACCAGCATTTTAGTTGCCAAACATCATCCCGCGCACGCTTTAGTAGGCAGCTTGGTAAAATTGTTGGTGAAACACGGTTTAACTCTTCTTTGCATCATATTCACCGATGGCTGTATTCACCTCCGTTAGCGACCAAGACGCACGCAACTTGCTTGAGCAATATGCGCTGGGTGAGTTTCTGTCCCTGAAGGGAATTGCAGCAGGAATTGAGAACAGCAACTACTTTTTGCGTACGGACCTAGCGGAGTTCGTGCTCACAGTTTTTGAAGTCCTTAAAGCAGATCAACTTCCTTTTTACATTGAGCTCATGCACTACCTTGCTGAGCGCGACATTCCGGTGCCCAAGCCACAAACAAAGCGCAACGGTGAGAGGCTAACAACCCTACACAACAAGCCCGCTGCAATCGTGTCCAAGCTACCCGGTTCGTGTGTTTTGGCTCCCAATGCAGCGCACTGCGCGCTGACGGGTAGCACCCTTGCGCGCGCGCACTTAGCAGCTGCTGATTTTCCAATCCATCAGCAAAACCTTCGCGGGCCAGCCTGGTGGAAAAAGACGGTACCGATTGTGTTGCCTTATTTATCAGAGCAAGCGCGCGGTTTACTAACAAATAGCCTAACCGAGCAAATAGCAGTATCGGAGTCAGTCGATTGGCGAGCACTTCCACGCGGGCCCGCGCACTGCGATCTATTTCGCGACAACGTACTTTTTGACGGGACAACAGAGCAGCCCGTATTAGGTGGATTTATTGACTTTTACTTCGCTGGGGTCGATACATGGTTGTTCGATGTCGCAGTGTGTATTAATGACTGGTGCATCGAGCACTCGACGGGAGAAATTATTCCTGAACTCGCTCGAGCTTGGCTTGATGCATACAGTCGCGTTCGGCCCTTCACAGAAGAAGAACATCGCTTATGGCCATCAATGCTTCGTGCCGCAGCACTCCGATTCTGGATTTCACGCTTATACGACTTTTACTTGCCCCGTCCTGCCCAGACACTCAAACCACATGATCCCACTCACTTTGAGCGCATCCTCACACAAAGGACGCTCGACCCTACGTTAGCTTTATCCAAGGACTCTTGATGCAAGCAGTTTCTCTACCTGCCTTATCGGGCTGGCGCTGGGTGCGCGACGGCTGGTTGCTTTTTCGTAAACAGCCGATGGTTTTTTTTACGTGGGCAATGTTTGTCAGCTTGATTCTCATGGTCGCAAGTATTACGCCTCCCATTGGACCGCTTCTTTTTGTAGTGCTCATGCCAACGGCAACACTCTTATCTTTGAGTGCCGCACGTAGCGCTGATCAAGGTCAAAAAATACTGCTTGGTACCTGGATTGCTCCTCTGAGGCAAACAGGTGTATTTCGACGTTTGATTGGTATGGGAGCGTTATACGTTCTCTTCTGCCTCGTTCTTGGCCTTGTAGCGTTTATGCCGTTCTCAGACGAAGTGACTCAAGCGCTTAAATCGGTCACAACGAGTAACGACTTAGTCCCACTGCTCGAAGCTGTCCGCACGCCGATGGCGATCTTTGCTGTGCTATATGTGCTCATGGCGGCGATATTTTGGTATGCCCCTGCATTAGTTGGCTGGCATGCAACGCCTATGAAGCGTGCCTTGTTCTACAGCGGTGTTGCTTGTTGGAGAAACAAGTGGGCATTTGGCGTTTATGGGTTGTCGTGGTTGGCGATATTCCTCGCGATTGATATAGCGCTTAGTGCATTATCCATGGTCGGACTACCCAAGAGCTTGGCTGCAACGCTGCAGGTGCCAATCAATGTCGTCGCAAGCGCAGTGTTGTACTGTAGTTTTTATACAAGCTTCATTTCTGTTTTTTATCCTTCAGCCGAAGCTGAGTCAGAGACCACTCCAACCGTCTAATGTCTAGCGAGGGGCCTTGCCCCTCCGGAAACCATGCCAATTCGCACACCGCGCTCGCATGACGACACATGGCAATCCGATTTGGCACGACCTTGGGTATAAGCCTTATTACGCGCCCTGCGTTATCCACAAATATGATCGTCAACGGATAGCGCATTCCGAAAGTATGTACGCAACGACAGTTCGGTATGTACAGTACCTGCCCGGCCAGCAACATGCCTCGAAACAGCAGCCCTCGAGCGCGAGAAATAAAACCATCCGCCACCTGAATATGCATGCTAACTGGTGTTATTCCAAGACTAGAAACTGCGCGGCGATAGGTATCCCAAGCACTAGAAACGTGCAGGGAAACATACATAGCGCAAGTGGGAAAAGCATTCTTACCGGGGCTTCCATGGCTCGCTTCTCGATTGTCATCAAGCGCTCACGCCGTTGCTGTTTACTATGACCTCTTATGATTGCGCTGACACTAAATCCAGCAGTCTCTGCCTGAATCATCGCGTTAACCAGCTGTCTAATTGCTGGAATGTTGGTACGAATAGCCATTTGCTTGAGCGCGTGCGATCTGGGCTGCCCTGCTCGAATGTCATTCAACACTCGGGCCCATTCAGAGCGCAAAGCGCCTGCACGGCAGTACTCAAGGGCTAGCTGCAAGGATCCTTGAAGATTCATACCGGATTCAAGGCCCAGGATAAGTAAGTCCATAAACGCCGGTAAGTCTTTAAGCATCGCTAATTGACGGGTTCGTACTCGCCTGCGCAGAATACTGCATGGGTATTCAAACCCAATTAGGGCTACCAGCCCAAGTAGACCAATATTGAATATGCCCCATTCTGTCCAATATACAAATTGCCCCTGAACGAAACCTAAACCTATTGCAAAAAATGATCCACAGGCCAACTTCAACACGTAGAGTTGTCCAACATCCCAATCCGCCAGTCCCGAACGAGCCAACAACATCGCGGCAACACGTCGCTGATTCCAGGTCACCATTCCAACTACACGCTTGCCATGTGCATGCGTGCATCGCCACAGAATCTGCTCAAGAGGGTTCATCGTCATCGCAAGTTTCTCTTCGCTTGGGACGAAACCCTTACTGCGATGAACGATTACCCAAGACAACAAGTAGCTTATCAAGCCAAAGGCAATCGCGCCAAAAATAACAGCAAACCAGAAGAGCATCAGGTCGTGACCCTTCGCAAAATGGCTCTTAACCAGACAATTCCCACAATCTCAAGCAGAAGGATCATGGACAATAGGCACTTTCCGACATCGGAACCGAATGCGATCCGCATCGTCTCCATGTCAATCCAACACAAAACAAAAAGCAATAAAAGAGGAAGGACACCGATCACCCTCGCCTGAACTCTTGCCTGAGCCGTGAGCATATCGACCTTTGAAGAGACACGCTGCTGCGCGGCAAGGTTTCCCGCCAACTGGTCCAACAAGCCCGCGAACGAGCTTCCAGATTTTGCACCAACCCGCAGAAGCGTCGTTACTTGCCCTACGCTATCGGTATCTGCTCTAGCACGAAAGTTATCCAAGGCGGTTTGCAATTGAATACCGACGCGCTGCTCACGCATGATAAGTGCCAACTCTTGCGATAACGGTGGGCTCAGATCACTTGCGATCGTGTTTAGCGCAGAGCTAAAACTTATACCAGAACCGAGTGCACTGGCTAACATTCGTAACGTATCCGGCAACTGCTGGTCCAACTTACGCAATCTATTCTTCCGAGCTTTGGTGAGCGCGAGACGCGGAATCACCAACAGGCAAGAGGCAAGGCCAACGCTGAGTGCGAAGCTGTCGCTCATGATCCAGAGAGACAGTCCTAGCGCTCCCGATAAAACAATTAAGACAGGCCAAACTGATGAAAGATCAATAAAAACGAACATTTCTGCTAGCTTAGTTTCGGCCTCCGAGTTTAGGGTGTCTCGATATTTGCACCAAGCCCTCGTTAAATTGTCATGCACAATCCAAAACAGCATTGCGACGGATGCTCCGGCAAGCGCTATTCCTAGGAGGATCATGAACCAACAAACCAGTCGACAACCGATTGCTCGAGATGCAAATTAAAGCGATCACACAGAGTCGGAATCAAACCGGTTCCGATCAATCGATTGGCATTCGCATCAAAACGCGCGATTGCTTGTGTCTGGATAACACCTGACTCGACTCCACACACCTCCAGCACCGAATAAACCACGCGTTGTCCACTAGGCAATCGCGTTTGATGCACAATCAAATGGATTGCGCCTGCGACCTGATCGCGTATTGCAACAATCGGAAGTCCACTTTGCGCCAGTAAGACGAGCGTCTCCAGGCGAGACAGTGCGTCGCGCGGGCTGTTGGCATGCAGGGTAGTCAGCGAGCCTTCGTGCCCAGTATTCATTGCCGCTAACATATCGATAGCCTCTGCGCCGCGCACCTCGCCGACGACGATTCTGTCAGGACGCATACGCAATGCATTTTTTACTAGATCGCGTATCGTGATGACTCCTCGCCCCTCTGCGTTCGAGGGACGTGCCTCGAGCTTGACTACATGTGGGTGTTCAATCTGCAACTCAGCTGAATCTTCGATGGTGACGATCCGTTCAGAGTGGGGAATTTGACTGGCTAACACGTTCAACATGGTAGTCTTACCTGATCCAGTTCCACCGCAGACGAGAATATTCGTGCGACTCTTCACGCAGGTAGAGAGAAAATCCGCCACGACGCTCGGCAAGGTATTGTTCTCAGCAAGATCCCGCAGAGTTGGTCGTTTCTTCGGAAACTTTCGAATCGTTAGGCTGGCGCCTCGTAACGAAATGGGCGATATAACGGCATTTAGCCTTGAGCCATCCGTCAGTCGCGCGTCAACTAAGGGGGACAACTCATCTATTCTCCTGCCTAACGGGAACACAATCCTTTCAATGATTCCTCGAACCGCATTATCTGAGCTGAACTCTATCTTGGATCGCTCGAGCACTCCATTTCGTTCCACATATATATCATCGAACGCATTCACCATAATTTCTGTCACCTCAACATCAGCGAGCAAAGGCTCCAAAGCCCCGAGCCCAACAGCTTCATTAACGACTAACTTAATGAGCTCGTCTCGATCTGTTTCACTGAAGTCGGGAGCAAATTCGAGAGGCAATTGGCGTGCACACGCTGTCGCATACTCTCGAAGTGCAGGCGCTGACAGTGCGGCAATGTCAGTTCGTCGCAAATCTAAAGCCTTAATAAGACCTTGATGAAGCGACTTACGTAGTTCGCGATACACGCTAGCATCGGCCTTTAGTTTATTTGGTTCTACAGTGAGCGATGTGTGCTGAGAGGCTAGAGTACCCTCATTGATTGAGGAAACACCATATGTATGTCTAACTGAGAAGCGTATCAAGCACGGACCGATTACGACCTCATCAGTCGGCTTAACAGGACCATAGCGAACGACTCGTATTCCGTTTACGCGTGTTCCCGCAAGAGATCCAAGGTCTTCTAAATAGCAATCAGCATCACGTGTTTGAACCCGCGTATGAAATTTTGCAACTCGCCAATGTGAAATACGTAGTTGGCATTGCTCTGATCGGCCGACCACAAACGGTACTTCAAGACTGTGGCATTCCTTTCGGCCGTCCTCATAGATCACCGTAATATGAACCATCAAGCTACTCCCATTGATTGACTACCGAGGTGCCAGGTGTTTTATCCAAATCATCACCCCACTGACCTTCAAAAATACTCTGCTCATTTGTCTGAGCACCCTGACGAATCTGGCCATTGAGCTGCAATGGCTCCGGGAAGTTCTCACGAAGAAGATCATTCGCAATCGATTTTCTTTTTGCGAGATCAGAATTATTCGCATCGACCACGATGGGTGTGACGAATATGGCCAGCTCAGTTTGTGCACGGTGCGTACGGTGCGCACCAAATAGGTGCCCAAGGACTGGAATGTCAGAGAGCGCAGGGAGTCCGTCGGTATTCTGAGACTGCTCTCTTGAAATAAATCCACCGAGCACTAGCGTCTGCCCAGATCGAACGTTAAATTCTGTTGATGCGCGTCGCACCTTCAACGCAGGTCCGGCTGTAGATGCTAAGCTTTGATCCACAGTGCTAACTTCTATCTCAATCTTCGAGCGTACGCCGAGATTAGCACCAACATGTGGAGTAATGTTCAGATGTACGCCGTACTTCTTAAACGTTGTGTTTGACTTTCCATCTTTGTCTTGTGTGGTGTAAGGAACTTCCCCCCCGGCAGAAAAGCTGGCAGTCGAGCCACTACGTGCAAGAAGCTGCGGCTGCGCCAGTACGATCGCCTCGCCAGATTTCGACAAGGCTGCCAGTCTTGTGGAGATCAAAGTTGTAAGTGCAAGACGGGACGCTTGCATAGTAAGCGTTGCATCTGTGTCCCAACGCACTCCCAGCTCGCGCATTCGGGCTGTGGGGATCTCAATTACTTGCACATCCAACATCACCATTCGATCCCATCCCGCTTGGTTAGAGTATTCGACAAGGTCAGGATATCGGGCTGCTAGTCGCGCGATACTTTCTCTTTCCGTATTTGTCAGATCGTCTCCTTCTACCTGTATTCGACCACCGACTGATGTACTTCGCGCCGACGGAATTTTGGCAAGAAAATCTGAAATTTCCTTTAGAGCTCTGGTATTACCCTCCGGCTTCACGTGCACTCGATACGTCAAATGAGTCTTTTTAGAGGTCCATACCGTGACTGTCGTAGAGCCGGCGCGCTTCCCGAACAGGATCGCTTCGCTAGAACTGAGCGCCGAGGCTTGCACGACCTGACTGTTACCAACGGCTAAACGATGAACACTGGGATGACGCAAGACAATCGAAGAGCCAACTTCAAGATCTAAGAGACGCTCAGCTCGAACTGAGGGCGAACTGAACGCAAACGATAAGGTTAACCAGATACTAATTAGCCCAATAAATGTCATCGTCTTCGCTCACGTTCTGAGGTGCTCCAGAGGTCTCGACCAGACACTACTGGTTCAAATGAATCCTCGACGGAATCAAGGCGATCGCCATAAATAACCGGTGCTGGAGCCTCTGATGGCATTGCGACTATCCCAAGCATCTCCGCTAGGTTATGTGCAGTCTTTGGATCAGTTGCATTTGAAGCAACGGACCCACGTGCACTCATCACGGCACTAATTGAACCACTCTGCCTTGCGGTCACAAGCCGATGCGATTCAGATTGCGAGACACCGACAGTAATTGTCGAATAGGTTCGACCGACGATCTCCTCAGAGCCACCACCGTCCGCGGTCAGGTGATCCGTAGCAAGGACTTCTACGGCTCCCAGCAGCAGAGCAGTGATCCGCTTTCCGTCGTGATCAAACGATACATATAGATCAACGTAGTCGCCAGGCTTTAATAGGCCAGACATCGCATTGACAGTATCGACTTGCAATGTGATGGCTTTAATTGACGAATCTAGTTTTTCAGCGAGTGTTGGTATGTAGGGTTCGGACAATGAACTGGCAAGAATCCAGGCGCCTTCTTGAATATCCGAAATTAGCCGTTTACCTACAGCACTTTCAATTTCCTCTGCCGAAAAAGCGTCTAGCGCAACCCCCTCCTTTTGGAAATCACGTCCGCGCACATCTTCTGCCCGGAGAATCGAGTCACGTTTTAATGCTCGCGCTGCCACCAGAAGATGGACATACTCCACCCTGTTTTTTCGCTCAAGCTCTGTCGATTTATTTGATAGATGACTATTTATCGCAACCGCCGATCCGCACCCAAGGCAAATCGCTATCGCAAGCATCATCCACTTATTTTTTTTCTCAGTTTTTGTCATGCGCTCGTACTCGTTGTCCAATCACGTAAAGCATGGTGACGCCCTGCACTGACATTATCTTAAGGACGAGCTGAGCATCCGGCTGGGTCGCCACAAGCGAACGCACGAGACCATCAACTCTGTTGCCAACCCTCTCGGAAATAACGTTCCAACCCTTGCTTCGGAGCGAACGAATAGTGGACTTTGTGAGGGTCAAGGGCGTCAACTGTGTACTATAAATAAGCGTATAAGACGGCTCCATATTGACTGGATCCATCGCCCGAAACACACGACGTAGTCCCATCTCCGATTTGATCCAATTAAGCATCGATGGGGCGGGATTCTGCAAGGTCGTACACCCATGCGGCTGTGAACCATCGGCGGATATGCTGTCGTTAAGCAGCGTAGAGAAGATGCCTTCGACTCGGCGCTCTGCCACACGCCACAAGACGATTAGGCGATTCGCGTATGCTTCCGTCCACTGCGCTAGCATGATGTCCTGACCGATATCGCCAGGACTACCGGGTGGAACGATACTTGCGACTTTACTTTTCACAAGTTCCATATCAATCTGACCGTGGATTCTGTAGACACGTAAAAAGTGACCTTGAACGCACATCGAATGAATAACCGGATCGTGCTGTAGCTCAGGTGCAAGCCTAGACAACAATCCATCCGCGCCAGCAGAAGACATGATGATGGTCACAAGTAGAAGGCCGCAAAAGTGCTTGCATCTAAGCATATTCAAACAGCAGTCATCGACCTGCTTTGGGCGACACTTCACTCCAACGGTCAAGCCAATTCAAACTAGGATTGACCCTTCGCCAAACATGGTCTGTCGTCGCCGTGCGTAGAGTGACTTGCATAGCTAATCGCTGACTCGGATTGTTGGTATCCTTCCAAAAAGATGTTGAACCAGCAATATTGGAATGCGCCGATAAATCGGATAATGCTCGGCCAACGCCCCTGATCAAATAGCTATGCCGCGATATAACCTCGGCGCCTCGCCACCTTAAACGCTGTGCCGCAAATACACTATTAGGAAGACTGCCTGATGCCGTTGCGCGATAGCTTGCACCTGAATGCTCACCTAACAGTTCATTTTCGTTTACGTTGACGCTACCCGGCTCACTACGCTTACTAGAAAGCCGGACCATAGATGGGCTACCAACAAAAACGCCAAGCGTGCTCTCATGCAAAGCAACAATCGTCAAGTATCGCAATATCCCGGTGGCCTGCAATGCAAAAAGCAGTGCTGTTAAAGCTGCGCATACGAGCACTGCTTCAACCAAACCCTGTCCCGCTTGATATTGACGGTGAATCTTCATTTACTTACCCACAGGCGATCTGTACTGCGTGTTTGAATAAGTGAAACTGGAACCAGACGGGCAAGCCAAAACGGCTTAAATAAGCTGGGTTGCTCCGAATGGCCAGCGTGCCGCCTTTCGGGAAATAGAAAATATGCCTCGGCTGCAGCTGTCGAACGAAGCCTCGGATAAGTACGCCAACGCTGTTCGACTTCAATCGCAATTCGAGCAGTGTCGCCTCGGAAATCGGGATTAAGATTTGCATACGTTGCCTGACCCCGCGTGCGCCACTTCAAGCTATTTTGATCTGCCCAGCGTTCGGCCAGGGGATTTCGCGTGCCACCAAAAAGATTCCATCCAGTCCAGGCACGCTCACCTGCCCATTTCCAAAACGGTTTACTTTTAAATGTCTGCAATGGACGATCATGAAGCTCGGTAGTTGTCGGTCCGCTTTCAGATAACTGAATCTTTGCCCACCCCATCGGATACTCACGGAAATAGCAACCGATATAACGATTGAAGCGTAAGTTATGAAATGACAAGTTCTCTTCGCTGCGCCAGTCTCCAAAGCGAGAGATTTCTAGACTTCCACGACGTCTGAGCTGGTGCTGCATCCAAGGGCATCGCAGATTTATTCCGTTAAAGCTACGGACTACGATGCGTCGATCGTCAAAGTACTTGAATCGCGCTCTGATCTCTTGCAGCATATTGAACCAGTTGTCATCGCTCGTCCGATTAATCACCAAGAACCTTTCCATATCGCTGTGAAGTATTCGGTAACGCATCCCGAGGGCCTCGAGCGACGTACCGCGATCACCTGAACCGCTCTGACCTATATTCAACGTCAGGATGTTGTTCAGAACCTCGTTGATTTCCGATGACGTTTCCATTCTCGATTTACGCGATTGCTGAAGTACTTCGTGTATGAGTTGATCATGACGAGCGAATGCATCCCGCAATGCCGTCAGCGTATAACCATCAGTGAGTCGGCCTCGATCTGCAGCGAGATACGCTGCCGCGTGTTGCAAACCAAATCGATAGCCAATCAGCGCCGCAGGCGGATTGCGAGCGCTTGCTTGACGAGCGAGTCGCGTCCGAAAGCTCTCAGCAGCTGCAAGAGAGAATAGATGGAGTTGTGCAACCTGATGTGCTAACTGAGTTCGATTCAAGTAAGCGTGTAGGTTTAGATTTCGAGCATATGCAAGCGCCGCGCTGTAAGCGGCAGCATCGGTTGCACGGTGTAGTGCAGACTTATTATGAACCCATGAGCCCACTTGGTGCATTAACAGCCATGCACTCAGGCATAACACTAACAACCCAATTCCCAACAATAGAGCCTGCCCTGATTGTGCGCTAATCCTGAAGCGCACTCGTGCGCAGCGTCGTCCCCCTGCTGCGACATAACTGTGGCGATACAACACAGTCTATAAAAGGTTATCGATTGCTCTTGTCAGCATTCCCAGTGAATTCGCCTAGGGATTTACGCTTGATCTCTGTCTTCGTCGCCTGTGCGGCAGTTCGAGCAACGCGTGACTCCTGAGTGCCGTCTTCGCCCGCAAGTTCTTTGGCGATTGCTGCCGTTTGACCCCTGAGTACTTGACCGAAAAACTGGTAGGTTCCGATTGCAGCAACAGCAACAAGTGCTACTACGATAATGTACTCCGTCATGCCTTGGCCGCTTTGTAATAAACGGCTTCTAATTTGATTTTTAATCGACTTATTTAACGAACTCATCACAACCTCGCGAAAATAACGAACGAGTGATGAGTGTGATGGAACAAGCGCAACGGATCAATGCGCAAACTACCTAATGGGCAATAACATCAGCGCTACCAACCGTAAAAACGACTCCACGTTTGGATTGATCCTTGTGCATTTAGCGCCTGGTACTCGGGAAATTGAGCACCTGTTGCACAAGCATGATTCGGAAGAATTCGAAGCTGGGTGCCAACCGGAAAGCGTTTCACAATATCCAGATCAGGGCTGTCTGCGCGAGAAATGATTCCATGCTCCTGGTTTGCTCCGGAAATGACATATCCCGGGATAACGTGTCCTTCCGAATCACATACCTGACCATAACCATAGTCCGTAGTCTGCTTTTGTGTGCCACGATCCCGACTCATCGCCATCCATCCAGCGTCGACAATTGCCCAGCCTTTTTCCTCTTGATGACCAATCACGGTTGTTAGCACGCTCAATGCGATGTCATCTAGCTGACATACACCGACATTACGCATGACCAAATCAAAAAACACATAAACACCGGCTCTGACCTCAGTCACACCAGCAAGACTGGTAGCCGCCAAGGCCGTCGGGGTCGACCCGACGCTCACAACTGGACAGCTGAACCCCGCTCCACGCAAACGCTCTGCGGCGTGAACACAACCAGAGCGCTCTTGCTCAGCCATTTGAGCCAACGCTTCGGGCGTATTTAAGTCGTAGCTCGAGCCTGCATGCGTCATCACACCCTGAATGACCATGCCACCGTCTGACAGCACCCTCGCCACATCCAGCAAGCTTGACGCGTCGGGCTTAATGCCAGAACGATGATCATCAGTATCGATTTCGATGAATACTTTAAACGTTATTCCACGCGAGCGAGCAAAATCGACAATCGCTTGCGCACTCGCAACGCTATCAGTCAGGATCTTTAAGTCGCACCCTCTGGCTTGTAACGCAGCCGCCTGAGGTAACTTGTTCGCCGCAATACCTACGGCGTACAACACGTCAGAAATACCTGCATCAAAGAATTGCTCTGCCTCTTTGAGTGTGGATACAGTTATCCCTTTTGCACCTGCGGCGACCTGCAATTTTGTAATCTCGACACACTTAGATGTCTTGACATGGGGACGAAAAGCAACCCCAAGCCGATTAGTTTGAGTTTGCATACGATCGATGTTTCGTTGCATCCGAGTGATATCTACTAAAGCAACGGGGGTCACGAGGTCAGACAGTTTCATTGAAAATCCAAATCCAGTTGGCGAGATGAATGACCATATTTTATCGTTAAGGCATTATGATGGGGGATCCGTTGTTAACTGCCCTCTTCATCACATGCTTCAAAAAATCGGTCCGCCAATTGTTACGCTGATATTCAAGTTGTTTGGCGCCCTTCCGTTACCGGCTCTGCAGCGGCTTGGCCGCTTCTTTGGCTGGGTAGCCTGGTGTATTCCCGGTAGTTATAAGGAATCTGCCCGAAAGAACCTCGCACAAGCTTTTCCCGGTTCTGATCCGCATATGCTGCGCGCAGCGATGATGAACGTTGGTCAATTAATGTTCGAGATGACCTTTTGGTGGACTAGGCGAGACGAATCGGCTTTAGATGCGACCTTGAAGTGCGACAACTGGCAACAGTTTGATGACGCACTTAGTCTTAATAAGGGCGTCATCCTTTTATCACCGCACTTGGGATGCTTTGAGTTACTTGGTCCTATTTTTGGCGCACGCTACCCGGCAACCGTTTTGTTTCGACCTCCAAGAATGGTTTGGCTATCGGATTGGATAATCAAAATGCGCTCTCGACGCCAGCTCACGATGGCTCCAGCGAACCAAAGCGGCGTACGCACGCTCGTCAAAACACTCTTACGTGGTCGAATCATAGGCATTTTGCCTGACCAAGTGCCACCCGACGGTGAGGGGGTGTGGGCGCCATTTTTTGGCAAGCCTGCATACACGATGACGCTCGTGCAGCGGTTACAAGAGCTCTCCGGAGCGCCTATTTTTATATTGGCGGCTGAACGCAACGCAATCGGCAAGGGGTATACCTTGCACTACAAACGCCTAGAGGCATCGCTCCCCTCCGAGCCCGAGGCCGCTGCAACGATCATTAACAACGAAATGGAGGCGATGATTCGAAAAATGCCCGAACAGTACTTGTGGGGATACAACCGCTACCGCAAACCAAAAACTAAAAAATTAGCAAAGACAGTAGACAACAACTAGGCGCGTCTCGCATGCGTAGACAGCACTTCCAGGGCAGTCTTTCCAGATCCTGATTTGACTGAAGTTCTTACGACCGCAGTCATGCGCCCTTGATGCACAATAACGGACTGGGCACGAATCACATCACCCTCCCCTGGACTGATGTAAGTGGCTGTCACACCCGACAAGAGCCATTCGTCTCCAAGCGCAGCCGTCGCGCATACCATTCCGATCGCCAAAATGATGCCACCTTGGACGTGCCCCACTCGGTTGCCGATGTGTGGGCCGTTTTCGACATTACATACGGCCCCATCTGCGCAAGTCTCTGGACGCAGCGTCAAAAAGTGCGACAGGAAATTTCGACCATCGCGCTCAGATTCGGCTACCGACCGTCTAACACGATCAAGAATCCAGCCTTCAGTTTCGCTAAGACTTTGTAAATTAAGCGTTGGATGCTCAGGTGGCTTTTGCGACACCCAAGGCACAGGAGGAAGGATCGTTCCTTGAGGCATCGGCATGATCATAAATGCAGCACTGCCGATTGCCACGAGTACATCGCCACTCGTTAAGCGCGTCTGACTGATCCCCTGTCGGCCTTGAACACCTTGCAGGTGTGCCTGGGAGTAGCTCGTTGCCACCAAATTACCGCGAGGTTGCGCACCCGTAAACTGCAGGGACAAAGATACCGTTGCGGTTCGATGACGATCGCCGATGTTGTAGCGCAAACATGTTGCCAACCCCATATCTGCCAGAATAGCTTGAACAACGATATGAACTTGCTCGTCTGACCCAATGCTCTGCGCTTCTGGCCTAACATGTACGATCGAGTGATCCTGATCAGCAGAATCATAGGAAAAATCAAAAAAATTACCGCAAAAGCTATAACCAGGCGTTCGGTTTAGTGCGATTGCTCGAATAGCCTTTTTGACGATGAAATGTTCGTCGATTGACGGAGGATACATTTTTTTAAACCAACAAAACGTTGTCGAATTCTGACTAGCCTGCGATGAGACGGTTTAGGCGTTGAGAAATAATCTCCTCCGCTTCATCCACGATGCGCTGAACCAGTTGCGCACAGGTTGGAATATCATGAATGAGTCCTTGCACCATTCCGACTGTCCATATTCCCCCTTCCGTATCTCCCTCCTCGTAAACTGCACGACCTTTGGCTCCCGCAACTTTAGGGCCGATCTCCTGGATGGTCGCTCCAGCCTTCTCCATCTCAATGATGCTTTGCGCCAACTGTGTTCGGGCAACCCTGCTGCTGTTACGCAAGCTTCGCAAAATTAAAGCGGTGTCCGTCTCTGCGTTCTTGACGATCGCCTCTTTGATATTGATGTGTGCGGGCGACTCCTGCGTGCACATAAACCGCGTGCCCATGTTAATTCCCTCGGCACCGAGCGCTAGAGCCGCAACCAACCCTTTGCCGTCACCGAATCCGCCCGAGGCGATCACGGGAATGGATAGCTTAGCGACCGCAGAGGGAATCAAGATCAAGCCTGGGATGTCCTCCTCTCCCGTATGGCCTGCGCATTCAAACCCATCAATACTGACCATATCAACGCCTATCTGCTGCGCCTTGAGTGCGTGCCTTGCCGTCGTGCATTTATGAATAACCGTGATACCCGCCGCTTTTAGTGCAGGCATATGCGCCGAGGGATTGTTGCCGGCCGTCTCAACGATTCGTACGCCCGACGAAATAATCGCATCTCTATAAGCGTCGTAGGGCACTGGCTTTAGCGTTGGTAGAAATGTCAGATTCACCGCAAAAGGCTTATCGGTCAAGGTACGGACACGAGCAATCTCATCGATCAGCGCTTCCGGTGTCGGCTGCGTAAGCGCCGTCAAAGTTCCAAGCGCACCAGCGTTTGAGACGGCTGCCACTAGCTCAGCGCGCCCAATCCACTGCATACCGCCCTGAATGATTGGATGGCGTATCCCAAGGGCTCGGGTCAGAGCTGTTTGCATAATCCTTATCCCTGTTTAAAACCAAGAGTTATCCAACAGACAGTCATGCCGCCGTCGCATTGGTGCGATGCACAAAAAATACATCGGAAATTCCCTTATCCTAGCCGACATAAGATCCACAGACAACTTGGACACCAACGCCAGACAGAATAAGTGACCACCAAAACGATATGGAGATCAGAAATGAAAGTAAAACGAAGCGCACGAAAAATACTCTCAGCATTGGCCGTATTCAGTGCATTAACGGCAGGACTGAGCAACATCGCGCATGCTCAGTTTCCAGACAAACCGATTCAATTCATTTCGCCGTTTGCAGCAGGCGGAGCAAATGACTACCTAACGAGGCTGATGGCTCAGCATATGGCTCCCATCCTAAAGACCACGATTGTCGTCGAGAACAAAACTGGTGCGAACGGCATTGTTGGTGCAACGTTCGTCGCCAGGGCAGCACCCGACGGATACGTCGTTCTGATGGGCAACAGTGCGACTCAGGGTACTAATCCGAGCTTGTATCCCAACACACCCTACGATGCGATTAAAGACTTCGCCGCCATTAGCATGGTCGGTTTTGTTCCATTGGTCATGGTTGTCGATCCACGCCTAGGCATCAATAATGTAAAGGATCTGCTCGAGTACGCGAAAAAGAACCCCGGTAAGGTCGCGTTTTCAAGCAGTGGAATTGGCTCAACTGGCCACCTCGCGGGCGAGGCATTTAAAGCCGCAACGGGCATTGACATGATCCATGCACCATATAAAGGGGATGCACCTGCCATAGGAGACGTGGCTGCCGGACAGATCGCACTGTCTTTCGTCGGCGTTGCGTCAGCGACAGGGTTGTACAAAGGAGGAAAGGTCAAGGTACTCGGCGTTGCGAGCTCACGTCGCTCTTCCTCCATGCCAGATGTACCGACCTTTGCGGAGGCGGGATACAAAATTGAAGTCTCCCAATGGTATGGACTATTCGCGCGCGCGGGAACGCCGACAGCAACAATCGAAAAAATGAACGCAGCGGCCAAAGAAGTGTTGGCTCGGCCCGAGATCAAGGAAGCCATTATCAAGCAAGGCGCAGAGCCGGAATACTCGACAGCAGCACAGCTCAATACGTTCGCGCAAGCTGAAATCGAACGCTTTGGTGCGATCATCAAACGTCTGAATATCAAAGTCGATTGATAGGAACATGTTGTGGATCTAGAGCTAGCGGGCAAGGTGGTTTGCATTACCGGGGCGAGTGAGGGCATAGGGCTTGCCTGTGCTCGTGTTTTCGCGGCTGAGGGTGCGCAAGTCATTATCTGTGCCCGACGCCCTGAAAAACTACAGGAAGCAGTTGCCGGAACAGTCTGCGCACCGGGGGCTACGATTGAAGGCTTTCGCACAGATGTGACGAACGTCAAAGATATAGATGCTTTGATGGCATACATCAAAGAGCGATACGGCCGACTTGATGTATTGGTCAATAACGCTGGAACGGGGATCTATAAGGGTTTCGCAGAGGTGACTGATCAAGAACTCATAGACGGAATGAGTATCAATTTCTTTGCACAATTCCGAGTATCGCAACGCGCGCTACCGCTCCTAAAGTTGTCTAGCTTTCCTTCCATTATTAATATCTCCGGCCGAACCGCAATCAGAGGAAACTTCCCCCCGGGATCCAGCTGTACGGGCCCAGCAAAGGCTGCAGAAGTAAGGTTCTCAACGGACCTCGCAAGCGAACTTGCTGAGTTCGGTATCCGAGTAAACTGTGTCATCCCGGGAGTCGTAAAGTCCGAGGAACGACTTCGGATGTGGGAGGCGCAGGCAAATGGAGGCCGTTGGGAGGTGGACTCGATCGAAAAGCGAGAGAAGCATGAGCGTGTCGCTGTACCGTCAGGACAGCATTGGGGGGTACCTCAAGACATCGCACACGTCGTGGCTTTTTTTGCTTCAATACGTGCATCCTATGTCAACGGTGCGGCGCTCACTGTCGACGGAGGTCCCCACACGAAATCTTATGTTTCACAACTTTACTCTTAACTTTTCCTAAACTCGATCATCACCATCATCACTGAAATGACCACCATTAGAAAACTTATATCCGCCCTAGTTCTGATCGGCGCTGCAGCTGCAACGCCCTTGGCTACTGCACAAACTGCGGCTTCGAGCAAGCCTGAACCCGTGTTCCAAGTGACAGATTCGTGGCGCTTCGCCGTCACCCCCTACCTGTGGCTTGTGAACATCAACGGTAGTGTCTATTACGACGATACCCGCCTAGGACAAGCTAACTTCACCAGTTCCGAATTACTCACCCACCTCAATGCTGCTGGCATGGTAACTCTTGAAGCACATAAGGGCCGACTCGGTTTGATCGGAGATTTGGTGTATTCCAAGATTTCTTCACAAAATTCAGCAATACGAGGGGCTGTTGATTTGGGTAGCAACACCTCGGTCGAACAAGGTATTTACACAGTTGCTGGTACATACACGGTGTACAACAGTACGTCAGCCTATGTTGACGCACTAGTCGGTTTACGTGTGATGGACATGCGCGCATCCACGGCGGTTGCGGTGCAGGGAACCCCGCTTGGTTTGACAAAAACCAAGACCACCACGACAACAGACCCTATTATTGGCTTGAAGGGTCGTGTGCAATTGGGCTCGAGTGATTATTTTGTTCCGTTCTATGTTGACGTGGGCGGTGGCAGCAGCAACACCGAGATCACCAGCCAGCAGATGGTCGGTGTAGGTCGTGCGTTTTCATGGGGCGACACAACCTTGGGTGTAAAGAACTTGTATTACAAACAAAAATCCAACGGTGTGACAACGGACCAAAGCCTATATGGTGTCACGCTAGGGGTGACATTTAAGTTCTAAGCGCACGCGCTGTTTGCTCGATTTAGCGATGCGCAGAGTGGCTGAACAACAAGCTCAAACGTGACAAGCACGGGGTTTTTACCTCGTGCCAACACGCCCTCTGATAGACCACCTTTGTAGTCGATCATCGCAATATCAATACGAGCCGCTAGCTGTCCATTTTCATTTAGTCGAATAGTTCCATCGCGAACAAGAAGCTCAGTGACAAACGGTTCAACTGTTCTGCCATCTTCAAACACCGCTCCTACCGTGCTCCCAACACCACCCGCAATAATCGCTTCGGTGATACCCCTGTCTTTACAAAAATCTTCTAAAGCAACACACACATCAATATTCGGTGAAAGACGCAAAGCGTACGCCGCCGGACTTAACGACACTTGACTTCTCTGTATTGAAAGATGACTGTCCGCCACACGCTGAGGCATAAATAAAGAAAAATTTGTTTCAGCGTCCGGTGTTACGACAAAGTCAGCACCCTTGAGTCCATGACCAGTCGCTTGCACTGCGCTCACAACGGTCACCTGCTCCGGTAGCAAATGACCGCAATGACGTCGGCCTCCGGGTTCCACCCAGACAGCATGGCAATGAAGCCAAGGCTCTCCATTCTTGATGCCGAATGTCACACTCGCTGATTCCAGCGACACAGTCCCCTCGACACGATAGGTATCGCTAAAGTAAACCGCATGCTGGTCGGTCTTAGACAATGCCGGCATGCAGTACGCAAAGGATCCCAACGCGCCACCGCTCAGGCGCATGACCGCACTCGATACCCCCAATCCATGCAGCGCCGCCGAGACAGAGTCGATCAAGCTAAGCCCGGGCTCGAGTTGGCTCGCAAAGGGTTCAGGCTCACAAACCGCGCTATGAACACGGTCTGGCAACGCAATGCCCGGATGCTGGATATGGCGCATATTCTTGAAAGTGTGCGGAAATTTGTGGAATTGCGATAATAGGAAATAATCACCCAAAGCGCATGCCACGCATAGTACCTAGAAAGTTCACGTATGCGAAGCGTTTTAGGTTGGTACTCTTCACCAGGACTCAAATATGGAATTTTCACTCACCCCTAGGCAACTGGAACTGCAAGCACGTACCCGCGAATTCATTGCAGAGGTCATCATTCCCCTCGAGCGGGATCCCAGGGCGACTTCCCACGGACCGACTGAGGATCTGCGTAACGAACTCGTTGCACACGCGCGCGCTGCAGGCCTGTTAACTCCACACGCCTCAGTTGAACTAGGTGGTTTGGGTCTTACACATGCCGAGAAAGCAGTCGTGTTCGAGGAGGCCGGTTATTCGACGCTAGGCCCAACTGCGATGAATATCCACGCTCCCGACGAGGGCAATATCCACTTGATGGAAATCGTCGCGACACCCGAACAAAAGGAACGCTGGTTGCGCCCACAAGTTCAAGGTCTTATTCGCTCCTGTTTTGCGATGACCGAGCCTAGCCCGGGTGCTGGTGCCGATCCATCAATGATGCAAACCACCGCAGCAAAAGATGGTGACCACTACGTCATAAACGGAACTAAATGGTTTATCACCGGAGCCCAAGGCGCGACCTACGTCATCATTATGGCAAAGATGGAAGATGGCTCTGCAACGATGTTCTTGAGCGACATGAATCGCCCAGGAATCACTGTGACACGTCAGATGGATGCAATGGATAGCTGTTTTACCGGTGGCCATTGCGTGATGAATTTTGATAATGTCCGGATTCCAGCGACCGATGTTTTGGGTGAGATAGGGCGAGGTTTTAAATATGCTCAAGTTCGGTTGGCGCCAGCGCGCCTCACTCACTGCATGCGCTGGCTCGGTCAAGCCCGACGGGCTCATGACATTGCCACCGAGTATGCGCACAAACGCGAAGCCTTTGGCAGAATCCTGGGTAAGCATGAGGGTGTCGGCTTCATGTTGGCCGATAACGATATGGACCTGCAGACAAGTAGGCTTCACATCGCTCATACAGCCTGGATACTTGATCAAGGCCACAATGCCAACTTCGAATCTAGTCGCGCAAAAGTCGTATGCTCAGAAGCGGAATGGCGGGTTGTGGATCGTTGCGTCCAAATTCTTGGGGGACAAGGCGTCACTGGTGAGACCATGGTGATGCGCATTTTTACGGACATGCGCGCATTCAGAATTTACGACGGCCCCAGTGAAGTCCATCGCTGGAGTATGGCGCGAAAAATTATCGAAGCGGGAGAAAAGCGCGCATGACCCATTCTAGCCACACAAGCACCCTATTCGATCTAAAGGGACACACCGCACTCGTTACTGGAGCATCCAGCGGTATCGGTCATCACATCGCGATCACTCTTGCCGAGGCAGGTGCGCACGTCGTTGTCGCTGCCCGTCGGGTTGATCGCCTGGAAACTCTTGTCAATCAAATTAAACAAAGCGGAGGTCAGGCCAGCGCGGTAGCATTAGACGTTACGAGCGCAGCAAGCGTAAAAGCGTGCTTTGATGCGATTGAAGCTCTCGGCCTACTTGCCGACGTCATCGTCAGCAACGCCGGCGTGACAGTAGCGAAGCCTGCCCTTCAACAGACGGAACAAGACTGGGATGAAGTCCTGAACACAAATCTAAAAGGCTGTTGGCTTGTGAACACTGAGGCGGCACGCCGACTGGTACAGCAGAAGAAACCAGGGAGCATTATCAATGTCTCCTCTATCTTGGGCGAGCGCGTTGCCGGCGCAGTTGTTGGCTACAGCGCATCAAAAGCTGGGGTGATTCAATTCACAAAATCATTGGCCCTAGAATTTGCACGCTACGGAATACGAGTCAATGCAATTCTTCCAGGTTATGTCGTAACCGATCTGAACAGTGAATTCCTAGCGAGCGATGCGGGTAAAAAGTTAGAGTCCCGAATTCCCTTTAGACGCTTTTGCCAAATGTCCGATATGGACGGTCCGATACTATTGTTGGCATCCGAGGCTGGACGCGCCATGACCGGCACAAGCATCCCTGTAGACTGGGGACACTTGGTGAGCTCTCTATGACAAGGCAGGATTTGACGACCAACAAGCCGAACGGATTTGATCCTAACGTTCTCGCTGCGTGGCTAAAACAACAAGGACTGATCGACAGTCCGACGCTCACCGTCAAACCGCTGACCGGAGGCCAATCAAATCCAACCTTTCTGTTGACTAGCCACAATCAACGCTATGTCCTCAGAAAGAAACCGCCCGGACCGCTTCTCCCGTCAGCGCACGCAGTGGATCGAGAGTTCCGCGTGATGCAAGCATTGCAAGGTAGCGATGTGCCCGTCCCTACGCTATACGCTTACAGCGATGATCTTGAAATCGTCGGAACGCCATTCTACGTAATGGAATATCTAGATGGTCGGGTGATTGTCGACCAATCGTTACCGTCGCTATCCAAGACTGATCGGACGGCGGTCTACCACGATATGAATCGTGTGATTGCCGCGTTGCATGCCATCGACTATGCAAGCGTCGGACTGGAAACGTTTGGTAAGCCCGGCAACTATTTCAGCCGACAAATCGCTCGATGGAGCAGACAATATAAAGAGGCAAATACCGAGGATATTTTCGAGCTCCATGCCCTAATTGAATGGCTGCCCGACAATATTCCCTCTGGTGAAGAGACGTCCATCGTTCATGGGGACTATCGTTTGGACAATTTAGTCTTACACCCGACTGAGCCACGCGCAATTGGTTTGTTGGACTGGGAGCTTGCCACCCTTGGACACCCTCTCGCCGACTTCGCATACCACTGCATGAGTTGGCATATCCCAGCTTCTCTGTGGAGGGGAATCGGAGGCTTAGATTTGGCCGCACTCGGAATACCGAGTGAAGCGCAATATTTGAAACAGTACTCAAACGCCACAGGATTCAACGGCGAAGAGCACTGGGACTTTTACATTGCGTATAACTTGTTCAGAATGGCGGCGATTTTGCAAGGTATCGCAAAAAGAGCAGCGGACGGAACTGCCGCCTCGAGCGACGCTGTTGAAACCGGTAGCAAGGCCAGACCGCTTGCCGAGATTGGCTGGAAATATGCTCAACGGTACGCCCGGAGCCGCTAACCAAAACATAAGCAGACATAATAGTCCGACTCTCGCAAGACCTGACAATTCTATGAGACAAGTACTAGATTCGACTGGAAAGCCGCGGCAGACGGCGTTAGTATCCATGGTAGGTCTATTAAGACTACAGTCGCAGAATCGATCGCCTCAGCTGGTGACAATTTTTATCAAGGACATTTCATGAACAACAACATACGTATTTCTTTGGCTGGATTGATCGCCGCATCCGCATTAATCACGACTCACGCTAGCGCTCAGGTTGTCTACTGCACAGCAGAGGGTGTGCCTGCGGGTTGTGTTGTGCGTCCAGTGGATCGAGGCGCTCCCGGTGTAGGCGTATTACCGGGTCCGGGCGTCGGCGCTCCAGGACCTGGCGTCGCGCCAGGCGTTGGGGCCCCCGGCCCTGGAGCTGCTCCCGGTGTGGGCGCCCCTGGACCCGGCGCTGCGGGCGCACGCGGACCTGGTGAAGGCCCGAATCGAGGCGGCCCAGTAAACCGCCCGGGTGCCCGCTAGTCGTTTTTAAATCTCCTTCATTTTTTCAGGACCTTGGTCGCTGCTTTAGCGATCAGGGCTGATATGACCTCACTCCGAGGCTCTTTGTAGTGCTCTGCCAATGCGTCTAGCGATGCAGAAATCTCTCTGCCTAGAATGATTTCAACGCGCTTTGCACCTGCCTCAATGCGCTTACGACGATGCTCGGCGGTGCGTTCAACAGGAGATATTGGTACCGCGCGCCTTGGGCGGCCCCTTCTCGAGAGCCCTGGGAGAAAACCTTGGCCGGGCAGCGCAACACCCTGGTTTGTTGGGCCAGAAGCATTGGAAGTTAGCCGCTTGGAATTTGATCGTTTTGTTGTCTGATCTCGCCCTACGCTGCGCGCGGGTGGCTTAACTTTTGCTTCCGAAACGGATTCGCTCCGTCCAGACTCAAGCAAATGCGTATCATCGTCACCAAATAATGAAAGCACGACAGCCTTCTTTGACTCTTGCATAGTCGCTCAATAAATTAACCGGATAGTTATATTTATATCACTATGTTTGAAAATCAACTAACCTCTATCGTGCGGCGGGCTTTTATCGCCATCGCCTAACTCGCGCTCCAACATTGCGGTGTCCCGCCATTGGCCAAATTTGAATCCTACCGAACGAAATAACCCTACCTGCACAAACCCCATCGCCTTGTGCAACGCTACCGACGGCGCACTGCTATCCCCTATCACAGCTAGCATTTGACGATACCCAAGAGCAGTACAGCGATCTATCACAGCACCGAGCAAAACGCGCCCGACACCTTGTCCATGAAGACCTTGCCGGACATACACGGAATCCTCGACAGTAAAACGATAAGCGGGACGTGGACGGTACATCGTTGCATATGCATACCCAACTACAACGCCATCAATTTCAGCAACAAGATAGGGCAAATGCTTTGCGACGATATCGGCTCGGCGTTGCGCCATTTCGCTCACAGAAGGCGCTGTCAGTTCAAATGATGCCGTCCCGTGCTCCACATGGTAAGCGTAAATATCTTGAATCGATATGAGATCACCCTCGACGCTATCGCGTATCACAACCGAGCGCGCTGTCTTGTTCACGTTCTACCCCCGCATAAGTTCAAGAATCGCCGCGGCGAATACTTCGGGCACTTCCTGAGGCATGTTGTGCCCAACGCCAGGAACCACACGATGATCTCGTCTTAGCGCGAAACGCTTCGCGTGCACTTGGGGGCTAGAAGGGGTTCTCACCCCATCGTCTGCTCCATCGAAAGTGATTGTCGGGACAGTGATAACAGGCGATTGGGCCAATCTAGCCTCAATGGTAGCGTATGCTGGATCACCTTCAACCAACCCAAAGCGATGTCGATAGCTGTGAATCACTACGTCGACAAAATCGGAATTATCAAAGGCGGGGGCACTTCGCAAAAACGTATCGCTGTCGAAACGCCAAGTTGGCGACCAAAGCCGCCAAAGAAGCTCTATTAAGCCACGACGATCTTGCGCCAATCCCGCTCGCCCACGCTCGCTGTGGAAATAATACTGATACCAAAGTCGGTGCTCATTTGCTGCGGAATCTGGCTGTAGCGCAGTCGCAATATTTTGAATGTTGTAGCTATTGAAAGATACAAGCGCTCGGCAGCGCTCTGGCCATAGCGCTGCGACAACACAAGCCGCTCTTCCACCCCAGTCGTATCCTGCAAGTACAGCACTGGAGATCTTCAATGCATCCATCAAAGCAAGCAAATCGGCACCGAGTGCAGCTTGTTCACCAGAACGCGGAGTGCTTGAGTCAAGAAATCGCGTGGGACCAAAACCGCGCAAATATGGAACGATGACACGACATCCTGCGGAAGCGAGAATTGGCGCGACATCGACATAGGCGTGGATGTCATAGGGAAACCCATGCATTAGAAATACGACCGGAGCATCGGGTTGACCGTACTCGGCATAAGTGATTTCAAGCACACCAGCTCGGATCCGATTCAGTCCTGGCTTCATCATTCTTCCCACTTGAAACAAATATCAATTCATTTTTTCTAATAGCTGTATCCGATGCAAAAGCTTAGGGAACTGCTGATCAATTGAATCTAACGGAATTACACTTGCTCTGGGACTTCCCAGACTGAGACAAATAAATATAGCAGCGAACACAACCAATAGAAACAAAAGGGTAAGTCCGAATTGCTGCCCTTTTTCAATCCCGATCTTGTAGCCGCAAATGGCAGTGATGATCAGCATCAGCCCGATTAGAGCTTGCCAAAGAATTCTAGGTGTCTGTAAAAAAATCGATGCACGTTGTTGGTCAAAAATAGAACTCATCGATTCCACACGATTTAGGAACACCGTGAAAGCAACTCGTTGATCGCCCTGATATTTTGGTAACAGCCCATACGAATGACGCAAAAGATCAATGACTAGGTCCTTTTGGGCACGCCCTTTTCTCTCCATCTCTAGCGGAACCAATGGCTTGGCGTACAACCGCTCACGTTGCTCAATATATTTCACTAAAAAACGCAAAACTTCAGCTCTATCATCAACGGCAAGCGCATCAATAGAGTCTGCCACAGCCGCGATGCTCAGGATTTCATCCACTGAGAGCTTGCGCTGTGTTTCATAAATTCGTGTGGATCCAGACAACTGGAAACCAACAAGGATGGCGAAGAAGCTAAAGATAGACGTGATAAAAATACTACTAATTTCTACAGATTCTTTGTTGATGCTCCGTCGGGCTCGTACTCCGAAACTCCAACACAAAACAAATATAACCACACTCGCCAAAAGTAGGCCGAGGTAAATCCATCCGGACTGTAACAGCATCCAGCCAGTTTCGTCGGTCATTATTTTTAACAATTCACTTTGTCAAGCGAGAGTCGATTGCTGGTCATATTTACTCCCACTCAATTGTCGCAGGCGGTTTACTCGACACGTCATACACAACCCGATTAATCCCACGGACTTCGTTGATGATTCGGGATGATACTTTCGCTAACAATGGGTATGGTAATGGCGCCCAATCAGCGGTCATGAAGTCAGATGTTTGCACCGCACGTAATGCCACGACGTACTCATAGGTTCGTCCGTCTCCCATCACGCCGACCGACTTTACAGGTACGAAAACTGCAAAGGCTTGCGATGTTAAGTCATACCAACTTTGCTTGGTCTCGGGATCTATCGTCTTTCGCAACTCATCGATAAATATCGCGTCGGCTCGTCGTAAGAGGTTGGCAAACTCGCTGTTAACCGCGCCGAGAATTCGTACGCCCAAGCCGGGGCCAGGAAATGGATGGCGGTACACCATTCCATACGGCAACCCGAGGGCGAGGCCAAGCTTGCGCACTTCGTCCTTGAACAACTCGCGCAAAGGCTCAAGCAGCTTCAAATTCAAGGTCTCTGGTAAACCACCAACGTTGTGATGCGACTTGATTGCGACCGCTTTCCCGGTTTTTGCCCCAGCTGATTCGATGACGTCGGGATAGATTGTTCCTTGCGCAAGCCACTTCGCCGATTTCAATTGGCTCGCTTGATGTTGAAAGACTTCAACGAATTCACGACCAATAATCTTCCGTTTCGCTTCGGGATCAGTGACCCCTGCAAGCTTACCCATAAATTGTTCAGTCGCATCGACATGAATAATCTTGACGCCCATGTTTTGAGCAAAAGTTTCCATCACTTGTTTGCCTTCGTCCAAACGAAGCAACCCGTGATCGACAAACACGCATGTCAAACGATCACCGATCGCTCGATGAATCAACGCGGCCGCAACAGAAGAATCAACGCCGCCAGACAACCCCAGAATCACTTCGTCCTGCCCCACCTTCTCGCGAATACGCGCGATCGCCTCGTCAACGTAGTTCGGCATCGTCCAGTCGCCGGTACACGCGCAAATATCCATCACAAAACGATTCAACAACGCTTGGCCTTGAACCGTGTGCGTAACCTCCGGATGAAACTGTACAGCGTAGAAACGACGCGCCTCGTCCGCCATGCCTGCAATCGGACATGAGTCCGTTGAAGCCATCACTTTGAACCCGTCTGGCAATTTCGTCACTTGATCGCCATGACTCATCCAAACTTTGAGCACGCCATGCCCCTCTGGTGTCACGAAGTCTTGAATATCCTTTAACAGCGATGTATGTCCGCGGGCACGCACCTCTGCGTAGCCAAACTCTCGATGATCGGCATGACTCACCGTCCCGCCCAATTGATGTGCCATCGCTTGCATCCCGTAGCAAATGCCAAGCACTGGCACTCCCAGCGAAAATACCGCCTCTGGCACTTTCAGAGAATCTGCATCGTAAGCCGAGCCATGACTTCCAGAGAGGATGATGCCCTTGAGCCCTAGCTCCAGTTGTTTCTGTAAAAAATCGGCAGAAACATCGCCAGGATGAAGTTCACAATACACCCCCGCCTCTCGCACGCGTCGCGCAATTAACTGTGTAACTTGTGAGCCGTAATCAAGAATTAGAATGCGCTGATGCATGCGAATCAAGCCTGTCTGAATGAAAGACACCGGCTATTGAGCCGGTGTACAAAAATGCCGCGAGCACATATGCACAAGCGGGCCAACAACTTAGTCTGCGCGGTAGTTTGGTGCTTCTTTCGTAATCTGAACATCGTGCACGTGAGATTCTCGCATTCCCGCAGCAGTAATCTGAACAAACTCTGGCTTTGTACGCATTTCTTCGATTGACGCGCACCCGCAGTAGCCCATCGACGCACGCACTCCGCCAACCAATTGGAAAATAATGGCTAGTACGCTACCTTTGTAAGGAACACGCCCTTCGATTCCTTCTGGCACGAGTTTGTCTGCGTTATTCGCGGGGTCTTGAAAGTAACGATCAGCAGATCCCTCCGCCATCGCACCTAAGCTACCCATCCCACGATAGGACTTATAGGAACGACCTTGGAAGAGAACGACTTCACCAGGTGCCTCCTCGGTGCCGGCAAACATCCCACCCATCATGACGGAAGAAGCGCCAGCCGCGATGGCTTTTGCAACGTCACCAGAGAACCGGACACCACCATCGGCAATAAGAGGAACACCCGTACCTTCGAGAGCCTTGGACACATCCGATATCGCGGTAATTTGTGGCACACCTACTCCAGCCACTACTCGAGTCGTACAAATCGAACCCGGGCCGATACCCACCTTTACAGCATCGGCACCAGCTTGTAATAACGCACGCGCGGCGTCACCAGTCGCGATATTGCCACCAACGACCTCAACTTTTGGGAAGTTGGTCTTGACCCAACGCACACGCTCGATCACGCCAGCAGAGTGACCATGCGCTGTGTCAACCACGATCACATCGACACCTGCAGCGACGAGCTTCTCAACACGCTCTTCAGTTCCGTCACCTACACCTACCGCCGCACCGACACGCAACTGGCCATGACTGTCTTTACAAGCCGCCGGATGCTCCGTGTTCTTGACGATGTCCTTAACCGTTGCTAGCCCACGCAACTGAAACGCGTCATTCACAATCAATACGCGCTCAAGACGGTGCTTATGCATCAGCGTTTGCGCCTCAGCAAGGGTGGCCCCCTCTTTCATCGTGACCAACCGATCTTGTGGTGTCATGATGGTACTGATTGACGCATCGAGGCGATCTTCAAAGCGTAGATCGCGATTGGTTACGATACCAACAACTTTTCCGTGCTGCACGACCGGCAAACCAGAGATACCATGCTGACGTTGCAATGCAATCGCATCACGCACCGTCATATCGGGTGTTAGTGTGATCGGATCGATCACAATTCCAAACTCGTGGCGCTTCACGCGCGCGACCTCTCGTGCCTGTTGATCCGCAGTGAGGTTTTTGTGAATAATACCGATACCGCCCTCTTGCGCCATCGCAATGGCGAGACGAGACTCTGTAACGGTGTCCATAGCAGCTGAAACGAGTGGAATATTCAAAGAGATATTCCGAGTCAGCCGGGTGACAAGCGAAGTGTCGCGCGGTAATACCTGCGAAAACGCCGGTACTAACAACACATCGTCGAAGGTCAGCGCGGTTTGGATAAGACGCATTCAAAAAGCTCCGAGCGCAAAGCGTGATTATACGATAGCGCGAGTTAACCTATGTGGGCCCTCGCATTCTGAAAAAACCGCATCCAAGGGGTGTAAGGCCCTGTCGAGTCCTTATCGCCCCAGCTCCGCGGTGACCATGACATCATGACATTACGGGTCACGCGCTCGGGATGCGGCATCATGACAGTAAACCTGCCGTCAGTGGTCGTGACTGCAGTCAACCCTTTCGGACTACCATTGGGGTTGTAGGGATACCGCTCGGTGGCCTGCCCGTGGTGGTCAACAAAATGTGCAGCAGCGAGAACCTTATCGGCGTTCCCCTGTCGCGAAAAATTTGCAAAGCCCTCGCCATGCGCCACAGCCACCGGTATCCGCGCACCGACCATACCTTTAAAGAACAGCGATGGACTTTGTGTCACCTCAATCAGAGATAGACGCGCCTCGTACTTTTCTGACTGGTTACGGGTAAACCGGGGCCAGTGCTCTGCACCTGGAATCATTGTTGCCAGCGCTGCCATCATCTGGCATCCGTTGCACACGCCTAAGGCAAAAGTGTCCTGACGTCCAAAGTACGCAGCGAACTGGTCAGCCAACTGATTATTAAAGAGGATGCTTCGTGCCCACCCCTCACCTGCACCAAGGACGTCTCCGTAGCTAAATCCTCCAACAGCAACCAGCCCTTGTACATCTTTCAGATCGACCGCACCGGACTGTAAATCAGTCATGTGAACGTCCCACGCTTCGAAACCAGAGCGATCGAAGGCCCACGCCATCTCAACTTGGCTGTTACAACCCTGCTCACGCAGAATCGCGATGCGCGGGCGCGCTCCCACGTTCAGATACGGTGCTGCGATATTTTCCTGAGGATCGAAAGACACCGAACCAGACAATCCTGGATCCTTCGCATCCAACCATAAATCATATTCAGCTTGAGCACACGCCGGATTATCACGGCGCGAAGCGATACGGTAGCTCACCTCACTCCAAACGCGCCCCAAATCAGAACGCGTCTTGCTCCAAATCATTTTGCCGTCGCGAAAAATCTCGACAGCGTCATTCGCGTTCAGCGACCCCACCACATGCGAATGCGTCGACAAACCAGCGCCGCGAAGCACTTGCATCACAGCGTCGCGCTCTGCAGCGGGGACCTGAATCACTGCACCAAGCTCTTCACTGAAGAGTGCCTTGAGGGTGAGTTCGTTACGCTGCACCGCCACCTGTTCCGGGCGAATTTTGTAATCACCCCAGTCGGCCGCTGTCGCATCGATTGTGAGCATATCGAGATTCAGCGAGACTCCGGTGTGCCCTGCAAAAGCCATTTCACAGATGGTCGCAAATAACCCACCGTCCGAGCGATCGTGATACGCTAACAGCACGCCACTTTGTGCTAAGGCACGTATAGTGACAAACATCGCGCGCAACGCCTGTGCATCATCCACATCCGGCACGGCCTGTCCGATCTGATTACATACTTGCGCCAAGATAGAAGCACCCATGCGGTGCTGACCACGTCCTAAATCGATCAGGATAAGGCTCGTCGGCCCCACGTCCGTACGCAAAGCCGGTGTGAGGGACTGCCTGACATCACCCACTGGTGCAAACGCTGTGACAATAAGCGAAACCGGCGAGATTACCTTGCGCGGGTCCGCTCCCTCCGTCCAGGAAGTCTGCATGGACAGAGAGTCTTTACCAACAGGAATTGAGAGTCCGACTTCTTGACACAGTGCACTAACCGCCGCAACCGTATCAAACAAAGCGGCATCCTGGCCGGGCGCTCCGCAGGCTGCCATCCAATTCGCGGATAGCTTGATATCCTCCAACTTCGCGACATCCGCTGCGGCCAAGTTTGTCAGCGCCTCAGCAACGGCCATCCTCCCGGAGGCCGGTGCGTTAATCATTGCAACAGGTGTACGCTCACCCATTGCCATCGCCTCGCCACGATTATTATCATGGTCGGACAAGGTCACCGCACAATCGGCAACCGCGATTTGCCACGGACCAACCATTTGATCTCGGCACGACAAACCTCCAACCGTTCGATCTCCAATCGTAATCAGGAAAGACTTGTCCGCAACCGTTGGGTGTTGCAAAACACGCGTCGCCGCATCATCCAAAGAGATAACAGTCAGATCCAAAGGACTCATGTCCGGTACCACACGCTTCACGTCGCGTGTCATCCGTGGCGGCTTGCCTAAAATGACGTCAATCGGTACGTCAACAGGTCTTGTCCCAGATTTAGGCGCTATTGAGTCAAGTCCAGGCAGGCCCTCTCCAACCACCACTTTTAGTTGCCGCTCTTCAGTTGCAACGCCTACGATTGCAAACGGGCAGCGCTCGCGCTTTGCAATTTGCTCAAAACGATGCAAATTCTCTGGACGTACCGCGAGCACATACCGCTCTTGAGATTCGTTGCTCCAGATCTCCGCAGCGGACATGCCGGACTCTTCAAGCGGTACTCGTTTCAAATCGAATATCGCTCCGCGTCCCGCGTCGTTGACTAGTTCGGGAAAAGCGTTCGACAAACCACCCGCGCCAACATCATGGATCGCCACAATCGGATTATTCGCACCCTGCTGCCAGCAACGATCGATGACCTCTTGGCAACGACGCTCAATCTCAGGATTTCCACGTTGAACAGAGTCAAAGTCTAACGCCGCAGTGTTTGAGCCAACAGCCATGCTCGACGCAGCACTACCGCCCATACCAATACGTAGACCAGGACCACCGAGCTGTATCAAAAGCGATCCAGGCTGGATAACATCCTTCTTCGTACAACCGTCATCAATACTGCCCAATCCGCCGGCGATCATGATTGGCTTGTGATAACCCCATCGCGTCGAGCCTGCAGTTTGCTCAAAGGAGCGGAAATAACCGAGAAGGTTGGGACGTCCAAATTCGTTATTGAACGCTGCCGCACCTAACGGGCCGTCCACCATGATCGATAAAGGACTCGCAATTCGGTCAGGTGCACCGTGATGATCCGATTCCCACGCGCGCGGCGCGTCATCCAATCTTAGGTGGGATACGGTGAAACCGGCCAGACCAGCCTTCGGCTTCGAACCACGACCTGTGGCCCCCTCATCACGAATCTCGCCACCAGAACCCGTTGAAGCCCCCTCAAATGGAGCAATCGCTGTGGGGTGGTTGTGCGTCTCCACCTTCATGACAGTATGAACGAGGTGCGACCGCGTCTCGTACGTGGGGGCAACGCCAGGGCTGGGCAATCTTGCCTCAAAGCGCTCAGCCTGCCCACCCTCCATAATCGCAGCGTTGTCTGAATAGGCAACCACGGTACCTAGCGGCTGTGCCGCATGGGTTTCTCTGATCATGCCAAACAACGTTTTGTCGGCGGGCTTGCCGTCAATCACCCATTGCGCGTTGAATATTTTATGGCGGCAATGCTCACTGTTTGCCTGAGCAAACATCATGAGCTCTACATCGGTTGGATCGCGTCCAAGTTCGGTGAACGACCTAGCTAAATAATCGACCTCATCGTCAGAGAGTGCAAGTCCTAAAGTGGCATTGGCCTCATTCAACGCATTACGCCCTGAAGCCATGACTGGAACCGTCCGTATCGCTTTGCCTGGCAAAGACGCAAATAATGACTTGGGATCGAAACGCTGATCCACCACAGTCTCTGTCATGCGATCGTGCAAGGTATCTGCGATGGCAGTCAGCATACCTGCATCGAAGGTTTTCGATTTCAACCAACCACGCTCGGGCGTCAACGTGTACCGAATTCCACGCTCAATGCGACGCACATCACTTAAACCACAATTATGTGCGATGTCGGTTGCCTTACTCGCCCAAGAGGAGACCGTTCCCAGCCTAGGAATCACTGCTAGCACCAATCTGTCGGGAGAATCCGTCATCTTGGGTGCCGCTTGGCCATAATCCAGTAACTGTGCGAGTTTGGACTGAGCCTCTTCCGATAATGGCTTGTCGCACCAAACGTAATGTTCAAACCGCGCTGTTATGTCAGCGACGGGCAGACCCAGACCTTGCAACCTCGACAGTAGACGCTCGTGCCGAAACGGGGATAGAACAGAAGAGCCGGGAATTTGCAGGATGTCAAACACAGTGAAAACCGGTGGTTTAGGTAAGGGAAAACACGCATTTTAGCTCCCTAACGGCCACTTTAGGGCTGCCGATTAGAGCATCCTTGCTATGATGTTCGACGAAACTTTCCCCTGGAGACAAAACATGTCCATTTCGAGACGCACACTACTAACTGGCGCTGGCGCCGGTGTCATCACCCTCGCCGCCCCGCTAAACAGCGTTTGGGCGCAGTCTAAAGCAGAGTTTTCTTATAAGTACGCGAACAACCTGCCTTTGACACATCCCATGAACATCCGTGCCAAAGAGATGGCCGACGCAATCCAAAAGGACACACAGGGTCGGGTCGAGATCCGAATTTTCCCAAGTAGCCAACTCGGCTCAGACACCGACATGCTCAGCCAAGTGCGTAACGGTGGTGTCGAGTTCTTTACGCTGTCCGGTTTGATTCTGGCGACTCTTGTGCCCGCTTCATCCATTACAGGTATTGGATTCGCTTTTAGCGACTACGACGCAGTCTGGAAGGCATTGGATGGCGAATTGGGTGCACACGTACGGAAGGAAATTGGCAAGGCTAACTTAGTAGCGATGGACAAGATCTGGGATAATGGATTCCGTCAGATCACATCCTCGACAAAACCCATCCAAACAGCCGACGATCTCAAGGGCTTCAAAATTCGTGTTCCAGTATCACCGCTTTGGACATCAATGTTCAAAGCGTTTGATTCAGCGCCCGCGTCGATTAACTTTAACGAAGTCTACAGCGCGCTGCAGACGAAGATCGTGGACGGACAAGAGAATCCTCTCGCCATTATCGACACGGCGAAGCTCAATGAAGTTCAGAAGTTCTGTTCGATTACGAACCACATGTGGGATGGGTTCTGGTTCCTGGCTAATCGGCGAGCTTGGGAGCGCCTGCCAGACAAACTGCGCACAATCGTAGCGGGCCATATCAATGCCGCAGGCATGAAAGAGCGTGCCGATGTGGCTCAGATGAACGCAGGTTTACAAAAGGGCTTAACTGAAAAAGGCATGGTCTTCAACCAAACCAAAGCCGACTCCTTCCGAGATCGTTTGCGTACGGGCGGTTTCTACGCTGAGTGGAAAGCAAAACTAGGTACCGAAGCATGGAATCTTCTTGAAAAGTCTAGCGGAAAACTTTCGTAAGAAGTATGCGTTCAGCGGATCAGTATTTCTGATCCGCTCGCCTCGATTCCGGGCGTCTGTCTTTGTACAGCGCCCGGAATTTTTATAGGACCTAATGCGGAAACGTCATGTCGACAGAAATTGCCACTCCCCCCTTACCCATCGTCTCGCGGTTACTAAAGCCAATTGAATTTGTCAGCGCGTTACTTTTGGTAGTGATTGTGGTGATGCTGCTAGTTGGCGTCGTTGCGCGGTACGTTTTCTCTATACCGATCGTCTGGATAGATGAAGTTGTTTCACTGTCCTTTTTATGGCTCGCAATGCTTGGGACCGCAATCGCGATGCACCGCAACGAGCATCTGCGTCTCACCTTGTTTTTGGAGATGATGCCCGAACGTGTTCGTGGCTTTGTCCACGCTCTGGCCTTGGTTGCCATCGCAGCGTTTCTCATTGCTTTGATCCATCCATCGATCATTTACGCACAGGATGAGTGGTTTGTAAAAACACCGGCCCTTGACCTTCCAAACACTTACCGAGTTTCTGCACTTGCCTTTGGCATTGTGGCAATGCTTGGCGTGCTTGTTGTGTATGCAAGTCACACGGTAAGCAAAGCAAACCTGCTAGCGGCGACCTTCGTGGTGCTCGTTGCCGCAGCGGCTTGTTGGCTAGGATCTGACTTTTTAACAAGTCTCGGTCTCTACAACATTATGATTTTCTTGGTGGTACTAGTTGCGTTATGCCTAGTGGCAGGCGTGCCCATTGCGTTCTGCTTTGGGCTGGGGGCCTTGAGCTATCTCGGCTTCTCAACCACCGTGCCCTTGATGGTTGTGATTGGCCGCATGGACGAAGGCATGTCGAGCCTCATTCTCGTCTCGGTACCGATTTTTGTACTCCTCGGCTGTGTATTAGACGCAACCGGGATGGGCAAAGCAATCGTTGATTTCCTAGCATCACTCCTGGGACACATCAAAGCTGGAATGTCCTACGTTCTACTCGGATCGCTATTTATCGTATCTGGCATCTCGGGCTCAAAAGTATCGGATATGGCCACTATCGCTCCAGCACTCTTTCCGGAGATGAAAAGACGCGGACACAAGCCCAAAGAGATGATCGCGCTACTTGCGACGGGTGCCGCCATGGCAGACACTGTGCCACCTAGCATCGTGTTGATTGTATTGGGTTCCGTTGCGGGTGTTTCTATTGCCGGCCTATTCCAAAGTGGTGTGGTCATCGCTGCTGTGTTGCTGGTGGCGCTAGCACTGCTCGCCCGCTGGAAAGCTCGGCATGAAATCATGGAGAATGTCCGCAGAGCAAGCTGGTCTGTGATCGGCCGCGCTCTCATGATCGCAGGACCGGCACTGGTACTTCCATTCCTCATTCGAAGTGCAGTAGGCGGTGGCATTGCCACTGCAACCGAGGTATCTACGATCGCGGTGCTGTATGCCATGATCATTGGTCAAGTGCTCTACGGCGGCATCGGGTGGCGAAAGGTTTACGCCATGCTTGTCGAGACAGCCGCATTGAGCGGGGCGATTCTCTTAATTCTAGGTACGGCCTCTGCAATGGCATGGGCGATCACGCAAAGTGGTGTCGTCCAGAGCTTGTCGCAATTCCTCACGACCCTGCCAGGCGGCACCATAGGCTTCATGGTCATCACGATCCTGGTTTTTCTGATCTTGGGATGTTTGTTAGAAGGCTTGCCAGCCATCTTGATTCTCGCGCCCATCATGTTTCCGATCGCCAAGAAACTAGGCATACATGACATTCACTACTCGATGGTCGTCGTCACTGCAATGAACATTGGATTGATGATGCCACCGATCGGCGTAGGCTTCTATGTGGCCTGTCGAATCGGAAACAGCTCGCCAGATGAAGTCATGGGCGCCATTTGGCCCTATATCGCTGCACTGCTCGTTGGACTCATCGCCATCGCCGCTGTGCCGTGGTTCTCGACCGTGGCGCTTTAGCGTGAAGTGCTAAAGACACCACAGTTCGGAAACAAGACGATTAACGCTTACGTACAGGTGGCAGATCTGTGCAGTGACCGTGCGAGGCCTCCGCAGCAAGGCCTACTGATTCACCAAGTGTTGGATGTGGATGGATGGTTTTGCCGATATCCACAGAATCGGCCCCCATTTCAATAGCAAGCGCAACCTCTCCAATCAGATCGCCGGCGTGCGTACCAACTATGCCACCTCCCAAAATTTTGTGGGATGTTGCATCAAACAGCAACTTGGTGAAGCCTTCGTCACGGCCGTTCGCAATCGCCCGACCCGACGCAGCCCAGGGGAACAAACCTTTCGTGATCTCGATACCCTGCTGAACAGCTTGCTCTTCTGTCAGACCTACCCAAGCAACCTCTGGATCCGTATAAGCAACCGAGGGGATCACGCGGGCGTCAAAAAAGCTCTTCTGACCTGCCGCTACCTCAGCTGCGACATGACCTTCGTGTACGGCTTTGTGTGCGAGCATAGGTTGCCCGACGATATCTCCGATTGCGAAGATATGCGGAACATTTGTTCGCATCTGACGATCGACCTCAATAAAACCACGTTCACTCACCAGTACACCAGCTTGTTCAGCGGCAATTTTTTTGCCATTCGGCGTACGTCCTACTGCTTGAAGAACAAGATCGTAGCGCTGCGGCTCAGCCGGTGCATTCGCGCCTTCAAACTTAACGTAAATCCCATCTTTCTTAGCGTCAGCCGAAACCGTGCGCGTCCCAAGCATAACATTGTCGAACCTGGGGGCATTCATCTTCTGCCAAACCTTAACTAAGTCGCGGTCAGCACCTTGCATCAAGCCATCTTGCATCTCTACAACGTCTAGACGCGCTCCGAGTGCTGAATACACTGTGCCCATTTCCAAGCCGATAATTCCACCACCAACGATCAGCATACGCTTAGGAATACTGCGCAGTAGTAACGCACCCGTCGAGTCAACGATCCTGTCATCTTCGGGGAGGAATGGCAGCCTCACTGACTGGCTACCCGCAGCGATGATCGCCTGCGAGAACTTCACAACTGAAGAGCCTGACTCCGACTCTACCCTGAGGTGATTCGGGCTAACGAATGAGCCCTTGCCTTGCAGCACAGTCACCTTTCGCGCACGCGCCATTCCAGCCAAGCCGCCTGTAAGCTTTCCAATGACACCGTCCTTGAAGGCGCGAAGCTTATCAAGATCGATCTTGGGCGAACCGAAACTAATACCGTGCGCGGAGAGCGCCTGGGCTTCCTCTAAGACAGCCGCGGTATGCAGCAAAGCCTTTGATGGAATGCACCCAACGTTCAAGCAAACGCCACCTAACGTTGCGTAACGCTCAATCAAAATGACATTGAGTCCTAAATCTGCTGCGCGGAACGCTGCCGAGTATCCGCCCGGACCAGCGCCCAAGACAAGCAAATCACACGTGTGCTCAGCAGTACCCGAAAACGTGCCCGCTGCGCCTGCAACAACTGCACTATTCTTTGCTGGTGTTTGCTGAGCAGGTGATGCTTGTGCCGCGGGCGCTGCGGTGATAGTCGCTGGCGGGGCAGACGACGTTGCACCTTCCGCAGCCGCCACCTGCGCAATGAGCGTTCCTTGCTTCACCTTATCGCCAACTTTTACTGAGAGTGCCTTCACGACACCCGCGTGTGAGGACGGAATCTCCATTGAGGCCTTATCGGACTCCACGGTAATCAATCCTTGATCAACGCGGATCGTATCACCGACTTTTACTAAGAGCTCGATCACTTCTACCGTATCAAAATCACCGATATCGGGTACCGCGACATTGATTAAATCGCTCATCGTGGTTCCTTAAAGTGCGATACGACGGAAGTCCGCCAACAAAGTGCAAAGGTAGGCATTGAAGCGCGCTGCAGCAGCGCCATCAATCACACGATGGTCGTACGACAAAGACAGAGGCAACGTCAGCTGTGGTCCAAACTGCTTACCATCCCAAACAGGTTTCATGAAGGAACGTGACACACCAAGAATCGCGAGCTCAGGCGCGTTGATAATTGGCGTGAAATGCGTGCCACCGATGCCACCAAGCGAAGAAATTGAAAAACATCCTCCTTGCATCTCTGATGGCGAAAGCTTGCCGTCACGCGCTTTCTTAGCGAGATCACTACTCTCTTGCGCGAGCTCAATGATTCCCTTTTTATCCGCATCACGAATGACTGGAACGACCAAACCGTTAGGTGTATCCGCAGCAAAACCGATGTGATAGTAGTGTTTCAAAATCAATTGATCGCCATCGATCGAGGCATTGAATTCGGGAAATCTCTTCAATGCGGCCACACATGCTTTGATCAAGAACGCCAACATCGTCACCTTTACGCCCGATTTCTCGTTCTCTTTATTGAGCGCCAATCGCAAGGCCTCGAGATCCGTAATGTTCGCCTCGTCGTTATTCGTGACATGGGGAATCATGACCCAGTTACGATGCAAGTTTGCGCCAGAAATCTTCTTGATGCGCGACAGAGGCTGCGGAGTGATGGCACCAAATTTCGTGAAATCAACCTTAGGCCAAGGTAATAAATCTAGACCACCACCAATCGATGGCGTTGAAGCCGCTCCACGCGCATTGCCTGCGAGGGCCGCCTTAACAAACCCTTGAACGTCCTCCTGCGTGATACGGCTTTTAGGTCCGCTCCCTTTCACTAACGTCAGGTCAACGCCCAGCTCCCGCGCGAACTTACGTACCGATGGCGACGCATGGGGAAGTCCGCCTGTGGAAACAGGTATTTCGAGCTTGCCGGCGGCTGGAGCCTGATTTGGCGGTGGAGTAACAGTCGCCGAGGGCGACGCCACTTGTGCCGGGGGGGCTACCGCCACACTCGCAGTCACCGCGGGCACCACTGGTGCAGGTGCAGGTGCAGCCACAGCTGCCGGTGCAGGAGCCGGCGCAGCTGTACCGGCAGACCCGATCTCTAGATGCACCACCACACTGCCCTGCTTAACTTTGTCACCGACCTTTACATCAATGGATTTAACGATCCCGCCTTGCGAGGAAGGGATTTCCATAGAGGCCTTGTCGGACTCCACAGTGATCAAACTTTGTTCGGCCTTCACCGAATCCCCAACCTTGACGAGAACTTCAATCACTTCGACAGTGTCAAAGTCTCCGATATCGGGTACCTGAATAGCTGCTGTGTTGCTCATATTGAGTCTCTCTATCAAGCGTATTGTGGGTTTGCTTTATTCGGATCGATGCCGTATTTCTTGATTGCAGCAGCGACCTGAGCGACGGGCACCGTTCCCTCATCTGCTAGGGCGCGCAAGGTAGCTAGCACCACAAAATGACGGTCGACCTCGAAGTGCTCGCGCAACCGATAACGGAAATCTGATCTGCCAAAGCCATCCGTGCCGAGCACGCGGTAGTGGCGCCCATTCGGAATGAATGGACGAATTTGGTCCGCGAACAACTTCATGTAGTCAGTGGACGCAATAATTGGACCGTCAGTCTTGTCCAACGCGCTCGTCACATATGGAACTTTCGCCTTGCCCGTAGGATGGAGCATGTTGTCACGATCGCAATCTAGGCCTTCACGACGCAATTCTGTAAAACTCGTGACACTCCAGATATCAGCAGAAATCTTCCAATCTTGCTCGAGCAATTCAGCCGCAGCCATTACTTCACGCAAGATCGTTCCGGATCCAAGAAGCTGTGCACGAACTTTGTTCTTACCGCCCTTCTTGAGTCGGTACATTCCACGAATAATGCCTTCCTCATCGCCTTTCGTTAAACCTGGCTGGGGATAGTTTTCATTCATGACCGTCAGGTAGTAGAAAACGTTTTCCTGATCTTCCACCATTCGCTTGAGGCCATGCTGAATAATAACTGCCAGCTCATGCGCAAACGTAGGGTCATAGGACACACAATTTGGAATGGTCGAAGAGAAGATATGACTATGCCCGTCCTCGTGCTGCAATCCCTCTCCGTTCAATGTTGTGCGCCCAGCTGTACCACCCAGCAAGAAGCCGCGAGCCTGCATATCGCCAGCTGCCCAGGCCAAGTCACCGACACGTTGAAATCCAAACATAGAGTAATAGATGTAGAACGGCACCATGATTCGATTATTCGTCGAGTAGGAGGTCGCCGCGGCAATCCATGAGCTGAATGCACCAGCTTCGTTAATACCCTCTTGTAATAACTGACCATCGGCCGCTTCGCGGTAGTACATCACTTGGTCTTTATCAACTGGGATGTACTTTTGCCCCTCGGGCGCGTAAATGCCGATCTGCCGGAATAAACCTTCCATACCGAAGGTACGAGACTCGTCTGCCAAAATTGGCACGACGCGTGGACCAATGTCCTTATCTCGAAGCACTTGATTCAATACACGCACAAAGGCTTGCGTCGTTGAAATCTCTCTGCCTTCCGCAGTGGGCTCGAGAACCGGTCTAAATACTTCAAGAGCAGGCGCAATCAACTTTTCATCGGCCTTCACTCGGCGCTTCGGAAGATAGCCGCCGAGCGCTTTCCGACGCTCGTGGAGGTAAAGCATTTCCGGAGCGTCCTCAGCGGGCTTAAAGTAAGGCACCTCTTCTAACTGGCTATCGGGAATGGGAATATTGTAGCGATCGCGGAATTCTCGAATCGTATCGGTATCCAGTTTCTTCTGTTGATGCGACGGATTCTTCGCCTGGACCAAATGTCCAACACCGTAGCCCTTGATCGTCTTCGCGAGAATGACTGTAGGTTGACCGGTGTGCTTCGTCGCAGCCGAAAATGCTGCATATACTTTATGCGGATCGTGGCCGCCACGGTTCAAACGCCAGATATCTTCATCACTCATGCGCGATACCATTTCTAATAGCTTTGGGTGCTTACCAAAGAAATGGTCGCGTACGAACTTACCATCGTTGGCTTTGTACGCCTGGTACTCGCCGTCAACGGTGTCATCCATGATCTTGCGAAGAATGCCTTCCTTGTCGCTCGCAAGGAGCGGATCCCAATAGCCGCCCCAAATCATCTTGATCACATTCCAGCCACTTCCACGGAAGTCTCCTTCGAGCTCCTGGATGATCTTGCCGTTTCCTCGAACTGGACCGTCGAGTCTTTGCAAGTTGCAGTTCACAACGAAAATCAGGTTATCCAACTTCTCACGAGCCGCAAGACTGATTGCACCGAGCGACTCAGGCTCGTCCATCTCACCATCACCGCAAAATACCCAGACCTTGCGTTGGCTTGTATCGGCAATACCTCTGGCGTGTAGGTACTTTAAAAATCGTGCCTGATAAATCGCCATCAAAGGACCCAGGCCCATCGACACGGTCGGAAATTGCCAAAACTCAGGCATCAATTTCGGATGGGGATAGGACGACAGACCTTTGCCGCCCACTTCTTGTCTAAAGTTATTGAGTTGATCTTCTGTTAAACGCCCCTCAAGGTAGGCGCGACCGTAAACCCCGGGCGACGAGTGACCTTGGAAGTAAACCAAATCCCCACCACGCTCAGGGGTGTCGGCATGCCAAAAATGATTTTGACCACAACCAATCATGGTCGCGAGCGACGCGAACGACGCGATATGACCTCCCAGGTCTCCGCCGTCTGGAGGATTGTGCTTGTTGGCCTTTACCACCATCGCCATCGCATTCCAACGTATGTAGTGACGAATCCGCGCTTCCAGCTCTTGATTTCCAGGATGCGCTGGCTCCAGTGCCGCTGGAATCGTATTCAAGTATGCGGTGTTAGGCGAAAAAGGAATGTGCGCACCCGAGCGACGCGCGAGGTCAGTGAGTCGTTCAAGCAAGTAATGTGCACGTTCAGGCCCTTCCCGATCGAGAACTGCTGCTAGGGCATCAAGCCACTCTTGCGTCTCAAGCGAGTCTTCGTCGTTTGCGGCTTGGAATGCGGCAGCTTGTGGTGCCATAGCGATCTCCTGGGTAGGTCGGCTTGTATGGTTAAGCCTACTTTGTTTTGAGTATTTACGGCATTCTAGGTACAAGTTCACGACAGAGCAACAAATATTTCATCAAGCGGTATGTATTTTCGTATTATGAAATTTAAGGAATATTTCGTCGCGCTGCTAAGACTAAAATACGACCCTAATATGGATAACCCGAATGTCCAACTCGCCTAAATCTGTCGTCTCGATTCCTTTTCAGGACCAGGCTCGTCTGAGACGAAGGCGCTGGTATTGGTTAACGCCAATGCTGGTATTAGTTCTGTACGCCTGCGTCATGAGCGCTTTTTTCTGGTTGCAGCGGCTGCATGACGGCAGTGTGATGTTCATCACGATTGACCAAGAGATGCGTCAGCAGCGACTGATCTGGGTCGTCATCGGATTATCAATCGTGATCGTGATCGCCTTGCTGATCTTATGGCGCTATACACATTACCGATCGAAGGCTGAAGCGGCCTTGATCACAGAGACTGGGTTTCGCCGAGCCATGGAGAACTCCATGTCCACGGGCATGCGCGTACTAGATCTTGAAGGACGCATTGCGTATGTCAATCCAGCCTTCTGCAGGATGATTGGCTGGAACGAAGCAGACCTCATCGGGCGGATGCCACCCTTCCCGTATTGGGTTCCGGGCCAGCATGAAAGTCAACAGCAAGTGCTAGACAGCGTTCTTTCGGGGAAAGCCCCCAGCACTGGCGTTGAGATCGAAGCCCAGAGACGCGATGGCTCTCGCTTTAGTGCGCGCATGTATGTCTCGCCATTACTGGATCCAAGAGGAACCCAGATCGGATGGATGACGTCTATGACTGATATTACCGAGCCCAAGCGCATCCGTGAAGCGCTCACTGCAGCCCATGAACGATTCATGACCGTGTTAGAAGGCTTGGACGATGCAATTTCGGTCACCGCCGACACAAATGATGGCGTCGAACTTTTGTTCGCAAACCGAACATACAGGCGCTTATTCGGCTCTCAAACGCACGGTCACGAGGAGATGTTGGCCGGCCGAAGGGGCCGCTACACCGACGAGTCGGTCGAGGTGTTCTCTGCATCAGTTCAGAAATGGTTTGAAGTTCAACATCGTATGCTCGCTTGGACAGACGGTAGACGCGTACGTCTTCAAGTTGCCCGTGACATCACCGAGCGGCGTAAACATGAAGAAGCATCGCGCGTGCAACAAGAGAAAATTCAAATTACTAGTCGCCTCACAACGATGGGGGAAATGGCCTCGTCACTTGCGCACGAATTAAACCAACCCCTAACGGCGATCGCTAACTACAGCATGGGCGCGGTGGCGATGGTTAAAGCTGGGCATACTGACATAGAAACCTTACTTCCCGCTCTTGAAAAAGCAGCCGCCCAAGCACAGCGCGCGGGAAAGATCATTAGCCGCATACGTGACTTCGTGAAACGGAGCGAGCCACGTCGTCAGAATGTTCCGATCCATACCATCGTTGATAACGCGATCAGCCTTGCGGAGATACACGCCAGAAAGCGCCAAGTCGAAATTGTGCGCAATATTCCCGAGGCATTACCTGATGTCTATGCCGATCCGATATTGATCGAGCAGGTCTTATTGAATTTGTTAAAGAACGGTTTGGAGTCAATGGACCAAGCTGCGCTCAACACATTAACGCTAGACGTTTCTCTACACGACAACCAAATTGAGGTTGCCGTCAAAGACAGAGGACATGGCTTAACAGATCCAGAGCGTCTCTTTGAACCTTTTTTTAGTACCAAGTCAGAAGGCCTTGGCATGGGATTGAATATTTGTCGCACCATCATCGAATCGCATCATGGACGCCTTTGGGCGAGCGGCAATCCCGAAGGGGGCACCATTTTTCGATTTACACTACCGTGCGCTTCAAACCTTGAAGCAACGCACAGCAATCAGTCCGAGGAGTTACCCGCATGACCACGCCAAACATCGCAAGCACTGTCTTTATCGTTGACGATGATGAGGCGGTTCGAGACTCACTCCGTTGGCTACTGGAGGCAAACGGATACCATGTGAGTGCTTTTTCAAGCGCTGAAAGTTTTCTCTCTGCCTTTGATGAAAAGACCGCAGGTGTCTTGATTGTCGATGTTCGTATGCCTGGAATGAGTGGGCTTGAACTTCAAGAGCAACTGATTGCGCGTAAATCTTCGATGCCCATCGTGTTCATTACCGGCCATGGTGACGTACCCATGGCGGTATCAACGATTAAAAAAGGTGCGATCGATTTTCTCGAAAAACCCTTTGACGAGACAGATTTGCGCGAAATCGTCGCGCGCATGTTTGAGCAGGCAAATCAGCGACTAATACAAGCCAAAGCTCAACGTGAACACGAGGCGATGCTCGGTCGTCTGACTGCACGCGAGCAACAAGTGCTAGAGCGCATCGTTGCGGGCAGACTAAATAAGCAAATTGCTGATGACCTAGGCATAAGCATTAAAACTGTCGAAGCGCATCGGGCCAATATTATGGAAAAGCTTCAGGTGACGACCGTTGCGGATCTAATGAAGGTGGCTTTAGCCAAGCCCGAGGTCAACACATGACTGCAAAAGTCATCGATGGCGTTAAGCTTGCTGCGGTGATCCGCGAAGATGTCGCCAAACGAGCGGCTGCACTTACCAAGCAGGGTGTGAAGCCTGGTTTAGCTGTGATTCTTGTAGGACAAGATCCCGCATCCCAAGTCTATGTAAAAAACAAAGTCGCAGCGTGTGAAAAAGCAGGCCTCCATTCAGTCTTGGAGCAATACCCAGCTGATATGACGCAAGAGGCTCTACTGAGCCGTATTCAAACATTAAACGCCGATCGCACGATCCACGGGATACTTGTACAGCTTCCACTCCCGAAGCACATTGATGCACACCGTGTCATTGAAACGATTGCGGCCGAAAAAGACGTCGATGGGTTCCATGTCAGTAACGCGGGTCTATTAATGACTGGGACGCCCCTTTTTAGGCCCTGCACTCCGTACGGTGTCATGAAGATGCTCGAGTCGGAGCGAGCTGTACTGCGCGGCGCGGTTGCGGTAGTCGTCGGAGCAAGCAATATTGTCGGAAAACCAATGGCCATGTTGCTGCAGTCCGCCGGCGCAACGGTGACGATTTGCAACTCCAAGACGCGTGACCTTGCATGGCATACACGCCATGCGGATATCGTCGTCGTTGCCACAGGAAAACCAGGAATGGTGACCGGAGACATGATCAAGCCTGGCGCCATTGTGATCGACGTCGGCATTAATCGTGGTGCCGATGGCAAACTGTGCGGCGATGTTGATTACGCATCAGTCAAGGAAGTTGCAGGTGCCATCACACCAGTTCCAGGCGGTGTCGGTCCGATGACCATCGCGATGCTACTCGTCAATACTATTGAAGCTGCGGAACGTGTTCAATCGCGCCAGCATACAAGATGAATCCACTAATCGTACCAATTCAAAGTTTTGTTGATTACGCGGCAGTTCGCCCCGAACACATCGAAGAGGCGATACCCTCTTTACTCGCTAAAGCACGTGCTGCTGTTGAGAATGCTGCGCGCGACGACACAACAGCCAGTTGGGAGCAAATCGTAGACGCTGTTGACGAAGCCAGCGAACCACTTTGGCGGGCTTGGTCAATTGCAGGCCATCTAAACGCTGTGGTGAATACACCAGAGCTACGAGCAGCGTATAACGCAATGCTCCCAGCAATCAGTGAATACTCGACCTGGGTGGGCTTGCATACAGGTCTGTACGCCAAATACAAACAACTGCGAGCCAGCACCGCGTTTTCGTCGCTATCCGCGCAGCGTAAACGTGTCATAGAACTGTCATTGCGTGACTTCAAACTGAGCGGAGTTGAGCTGCAAGGGGAAGCGCGCGAGGCCTACGCTGCGAATGCTGACAGACAGGCTCAAGTTTCGCAAAAGTTTTCTGAAAACGTCCTTGATGCTACAGACGCATGGACTTTAGTCATTGATGACATAGAGCGTCTGGCAGGTGTTCCCGCCGACGTATTAGAGTCAATTAAAGATCCCGATTCGGCTCGATGGCACTTAAATCTTAAGATGCCCTGCTATCTACCAATGATGCAGTATGCCAAAGACCGAGAGTTACGCCGTACGCTCTACCACGCATACGCGACGCGCGCATCAGATCAAGGTGATGCAAAATTTGATAACTCTCGATTAATAGAAGAGTCTCTTTCCCTACGCGCACAAGAGGCTCAGCTTCTTGGTTTTCAGAATTTTGCCCAGGTGCGTCTGCAGACTCGAATGGCGAACACGTCGGATGAAGTCATCGATTTTTTGAGACAACTCACCGCGAAAGCTAAACCCTTTGCAACGCGTGACTTAGAAGAGCTGACCGAGTTTGCGCGGTCAACATTAGGATTCACCGATCTACAGCCTTGGGATATTCCCTTTGTCTCGGAGCGGCTACGAGAATCGCGTTACAACTACTCCGAAGACGAAGTCAAACAGTACTTTACCGAGCCTCGCGTATTAGATGGTCTATTCAATGTCATCAAGACCCTATTCAATGTCGAGCTCGTGCACTATCCAGTTGCGGGTTGGTGCAAGGACGTACGCGGATTTTCGGTCAAAGCTTCGGATGGACGAACCCTGGGTTTTCTTCTGATGGACCTCTACGCCCGTCCTGGCAAGCAAGGTGGCGCCTGGGTTGATAGCGAACGTAGCCGACATCGTGTAGGCGACGATCTGCGTCTACCCATTACATACCTGACATGTAATTTTGCGCGCCCCCAAGGGGATCGCCCCGCACTGTTAACGCACGACGATGTCATCACTCTCTTTCATGAAAGTGGACATGCCCTGCACGCCCTACTCTCCGAGGTCGATGAATTGGGCGTTTCTGCGTTTTCGAGTGTCGAGTGGGATGCTATCGAGCTCCCGTCTCAATTCATGGAAAACTTTTGCTGGGATTGGACCGTGCTGCAAAGTTTGAGCGCGCATGTTGACTCACATCAGCCTATTCCGCGCAAATTGTTCGACAAAATGACGGCCGCCAAGAACTTTCAAAGCGGCATGCAGACAGTGCGACAAATTGAGTTCTCTTTATTCGATGTATTGATTCATCAAGAATCAACGGGACTTCCTATCGCGGCAGTCATGGAGCTCCTTGCGCAAGTGCGCAAGGAGGTTGCGGTCCTAATCCCGCCCGTATGGCACAGATTTCCACATAGTTTTTCGCATTTATTTGCTGGAGGCTATGGTGCTGGTTACTATAGTTATAAATGGGCCGAGGTTCTTTCAGCTGACGCATACGAAGCTTTTGAAGAGGCAGCGCTCGGTCATGCGGATCGTGCTGGCAATGCCAGCACACTAGATACCGAGACAGGATTACGCTTCAAACGTGAGGTATTAGCGGTGGGTGGGTCACGCCCCGCGGCAGAGTCGTTTAAGCAGTTCCGGGGTAGAGAGCCAAAGCTTGACGCTTTACTGCGCCATCACGGGATGACAACGCACTCGTCTCAACCGTAGAACTGGGATATTTTGGATGAATGTGATTGTGAAATCTTTCCGACAAAGCTGTGCAGTCGGCATTCTGTTTTTAATCATGGTTATCTCAGGATGTTCTGACCCGACGGTGAAGTGGTCTCTATACGACGTGACTGGGCACCTGCCAGACCTACGTTTCTCCCTCCAAAGCGCAGGCAATAAGACAGTGACTGAGAAGGATTTTGCCGGACAGACAGTACTGATGTTCTTCGGCTACGCCAGTTGCCCAGACATTTGTCCCACTACGATGGCACAACTGACTGAGGTCGTTGATAAATTAGGAGACCGGGGCGCTGGCGTCAAGATCCTCTTTATTAGTGTGGATCCACATCGAGACACCCCTGACATTCTTCAAGCGTATGTCAAAGCTTTTAGTGCAAGCGCTATTGGTTTGACTGGAAATGAGGCACAAGTTTCCGAGCTTGCAAGACGCTATCGGGTCGCCTATCAAATAGAAAAACCAAAGCCTGGGGACGGCGTGGATGTGTACGAAGTTACGCACAGCCGCGGAGTATTCATTTTTGATCGCTTTGGCCGCGCCCGTTTGCTTGCCTCAGATAGTGAGAAGGTAGATGATGTGGTCCAAGACCTAAGGCAGCTGATTGATCTAAGCAATCGTTGATGTATACCCTGCCTCGTTTAGTATGGCCTGCAATTCACTCACGGTGGGCCCTTTCTCGACGGTAACGCTCTTATCCTGCAAATTGCAAACGACTAGTGCGCCGCTAGATTTATCCTGAATCGCGGAAGTAATTGATTTAACGCAATGTCCACACGACATATCCGGGACGTTAAGTTTTATCATGTCAGCTGTACCTCATGAAGAAGACTCATTATGGCTGAAAATAAATCGAGCCACACTACATTATCTCCGATTAGCGTCGACCTTCATATCGAAGGAATGACCTGCGCTTCATGCGTGCTACGCGTCGAGAAGGTGCTCGCCACCGTTCCCGGCATTGCGCAAGCTCGGGTGAATTTGGCTACCGAGCGCGCGACACTTACGTTTTCAGCGGGGAGCAGCGATACCAACGCACTCACAAACGCAGCAATTGATGCCTCGCTACGTGCGGGCTATCCAGCAAGTGCAGTAATCGATGAGGCCGTTGAGGAGGACCGGCTATTTGTGCAGCGTGCGCTCGAACAAGATGCATTGCAACGAAACTTAGTGATATCCGTAGCGTTCACGCTACCGGTCTTCGCGCTCGAGATGGGCGCACACGCCTCAAGCACGGTACATCAATTCATCCACAACACTCTCGGCATGCAATACAGTTGGTGGCTGCAGGCTCTGCTCACCACGATTGTCATGTTTGGTCCGGGAAGAATATTTTTTGTAAAAGGTTTTCCTGCACTTTGGCATCGAACTCCGGACATGAACTCACTGGTCGCTTTAGGTGCCGCAAGCGCCTGGCTTTATTCGCTCGCCGCAACTTTTTTCCCTAGCTCGTTACCTGCAAATGCGCGCTTTGTCTATTTCGAAGCCGCATCGGTCATCATCACGCTCATACTGTTGGGGCGGTGGCTTGAATCGCGCGCAAAAGGCCGAACAGGTGACGCCATCCAACGGCTGATTGGACTACAACCCCGCACAGCACATATTGTCACAGACAACAATGAGATCATCGACTGTGGAATCGACAAAATTAAGATTGGCGACCATTTGCTTGTCCGCCCTGGAGAGCGTATTCCGACCGATGGAGTCGTGATTGAGGGCAATCCTTATATTGACGAGTCGATGATCACTGGTGAGCCAATTGCCGCTGAGAAACAGGTTGGCGATCGCGTTACGGGCGCGACGCTCAACACTACGCGGAGTTTCACATTCAAAGCGACTCACACTGGGCGCAATACAGTACTCGCGAATATCGTTCGTATGGTTCAAGCTGCCCAAGGCGCTAAGCTACCGATTCAAGGCGTTGTAGATCAAATTACCGCATGGTTCGTCCCCGTCATTCTTCTTTGCGCGTCGGTAACCTTTGTGATTTGGTATCTCGTTGGTCCTGAGCCACGATTTACGCACGCCATGGTATCTGCTGTTGCTGTGCTGATCATCGCCTGCCCATGCGCGATGGGGCTCGCGACACCCACGTCTGTGATGGTTGGCACAGGCCGAGCAGCGCAAGCAGGCATACTGTTTCGCCAGGGAGATGCGCTGCAGCGATTGCGCGATGTAACGACGATTGCCTTTGATAAAACGGGTACGTTGACACAAGGCAAGCCCCAACTCACTGACCTAAAGATACTCACTAACACCTATTCACATGACACCGTATTGCGCTGGACTGCTGCGATGCAGTCGCACTCAGAACATCCAATCGCACGTGCCTTTGTACAAGCAGCCGAGGCGCGCGCGCTCGCCATACCAACCGCGCAAGCTTTTCAAACGAGCACTGGATCCGGTGCGAAAGCGCTTGTCGAGGAACATTGGATTTCAGCAGGCGCTGCTCGATACATGACGGAACAAGGAATAGATCTGCTGAGCCAGCAGGAACAAATAGAGCAATGGGCTCAGCTAGGCAAGACCCCGATTCTCATTTCAATTGACGGCATCGTTGTCGCCATAGCGGGGCTATCTGACCCAATTAAGTCGACAGCACGCTCAGCGTTAAATGCGATTAAGGCTGCTGGCTTTCGCACAGTGATGATCACCGGAGATCACCCTCTTACCGCACGGGCCGTGGCGGACGCGCTCGGGATCGACGATATTCATGCCAACGTTTTACCAGCTGGTAAAGTTAAATATCTGCGCACTATGCAGAGCGAAAAACAAATCGTTGCCTATGTTGGAGACGGCGTGAATGATGCACCTGCATTAGCTGCCGCAGATGTCGGCATCGCCATTGGTACTGGCACAGACATCGCTATTGAATCTGCGAGCGTGGTGCTTATCTCGGATAATCTCAACGGCGTAGTCAACGCGATACAGCTGTCGCGCGCGACACTGAAAAACATTCGGCAAAATCTCTTTTGGGCATTTGCCTACAACGCCGCACTCGTTCCAGTAGCGGCTGGAGCGCTATATCCAACCTATGGCATACAGCTATCTCCCGCGTTCGCGGCTGGGGCAATGGCTTGCTCCAGCGTATTTGTTGTTGCCAATGCATTGCGCCTTCGGCGCCTACCACTCGGCTAACAACCTAATCACGCCGGTCGCCAAACTGTTGTGAGTGTTTCAGGGGCTGGTCTCTGCACGGGAACAGCAGCACTAATGGGCGTCCCGATGGCGAGGAATCCAACAAAACGATAGTCTAGCGGATCGAAACCAAGTGCCTCAGGCACGTCGTCAGTGTAGGTACCTAGACCCGTGCTCCAGTAACTGGAAAAGCCCATCATGTGCGCAGCATTTTGTATATTCATTGCGGCAGCACCCATCGACAAAGTCTGTTCGATCTCTGGCACTTTCTCATTGTTGTGAGATATTTTGTACGCCATACCAACCAATAGAGGCACAGTCGACAACCACTTGCGGGTGTTCTGCTCTTTTTGAGCGCTCACTTCGCGACCCGAGCGACGCGTCGCATCAATCGCGAGGCCAGCAAACGCATCGATGTGCTCTCGATGGATCAGTGCGAACCGCCATGCGCGCAACGCAGAATGATCAGGTGCGCACACCGCCGCTCTAAGCATAGTGTCGATCTGCTCATCACTTGGTCCAGGGGCTTGGACAAGCTTTTGAGAACGACGGGAAATAATTTCTTGAACACTAGCCAAATTCGACATGGGCACTCACCGGATGAAGGTTAAAAAAAACCCCGCATCACTTTCGCGATACAGGGCTTTCATCATCGATGGCCCGCTGTAAGCAGACCAATCGACCAATCAAAATTACAACACTTGAATATTGGTTGCGCTCGGGCCTTTGGCGCCCTGACCGATTTCAAAGCTGACTTTCTGGTTTTCTTCGAGTGTCTTGTAACCGCTCGAGCGAATTTCCGAATAGTGAGCGAACAAATCTTTGCCACCACCATCAGGCATGATGAAACCATAACCCTTCTCAGCATTGAACCACTTCACGACACCAGTTGCCATTTCAAACTTCCTTGATAAATATAAAAAACGGGCAAAACCGCCCAACGTGCTAGATGATCAAGGAAGGGATAGACACCACTGATTACCACTAA
>JACCDX011737207.1_pt1 | contig 65583 bp, 71 predicted proteins | sample 7449681 | NCBI WGS metagenome assembly JACCDX01 (sample SAMN15323450, study PRJNA562643) | freshwater metagenome | isolation source: river surface water | place: USA:Blue River Watershed | collected 2017-08-18
CACCAGATGCTGCTGCTCTATCCTCAAACTCTACAAATGCTGTTGCTAATTCTGGGTTACTCTTCATTGCTTCAGCAATTACTGCAACCTCTGATGCTTTAATTCCTAAATCTTCCGCCACCTCTTGCTTTGCTTCTTGGGTTAATGCTACAAGAGTTTGGCTTACTGCGGCAACCTGCTCAGGACTTAATGTAACTAATTTATTATCTTTGCTTGTTAAATTAGCTATAACTCCAGATAAGTCTTCTGTAGTTCCTGTCCCTTTTTCTGGGACAAGTGCTGCTAAAACTTCATCTTTTATTTCAGAATTATCTGTAGGCTCTGGCGTTGGCTCAACAGTTGGCTCTGGCGTTGGATCAACAGTTGGCTCTGGTGTTGGTTCAATAGTTGGCTCTGGCGTTGGCTCAACAGTTGGCTCTGGTGTTGGTTCAATAGTAGGCTCTGGTGTTGGTTCAACGGTTGGTTCTGGTCCAGGAGTTGGCTCTGGTGTTGGTTCAATAGTTGGCTCTGGCGTTGGCTCAACAGTTGGCTCTGGTGTTGGTTCAATAGTAGGCTCTGGTGTTGGCTGTACGGTAGGTTCTGGATCTGGACTTGCTATTGGTGTTGGTTGATTTGCTGCTGCATTTGCTGCCGCTTGAGCAATTGCAATTTGAATTTCTCTTTCTTTTTGCTTATCATAATAATCCCAAGCATTCTGTATTGCATCATTCATATCAATAATTGATTGATTATAAACAGAAATAGCATTATTTTTTGCAGCCAAAGCATCTGTTAGGTTTTGTTGTGCTGTTGTGAGGTTTTGTGTAGCAGTTGTTAGGTTTTGATTTAATGTTGTGAGGTTTTGAACTGCAGAATTATATGTAGCAAGTTTATTATTATAATTTGTTTGTGCTTCTGATTGATCTATTACAGCCTGATTATATGAATTTATCTGTGCTTGTGTTGCGCCAGATCCGTATGAAAATGTGTTTGGGTTACAGGTAAAATTTACACCCCATGTATCAGGATAGTAGCATCCTGCTCCAGTCCATCCGCCAGGAATTGCCCATCCAAGATGAAAGTATCCTGGCCCACCACCGTTGTACCACCATATTTCTACGTCTAAGGTTTTATCTTGGCTTACATCGTATACTGGAGAGTATGGACTCCAGGTGCTTCCCTGCTCTCGCCAATTATCTACAGCAAGTTGTCCATCTATATACATTCTAAATCCATCATCTGTATAGCCTGCAAAATATGTAGAAGTCCAATTGGATGGAACTGTGATGCGACCAGTGAATTTAACTACAATATTTTCATATCTTCCGCAGGTAGAAGGCCCAGGAGATAATGAGTTTGAAGTCAAAACTCCACTACATAAATATTGATCTGGAACAGCAGTATTTGAAAGCCATAAAAAGGAATACTGCCTAGCGAGAATATAAACATCATAATGTAAACCAACAGATCCAGCATTTTGAACTGCAGATTGTGTTGTTTGTAAATTTATATTTGCTATATCTAATGAATCTTGAGCAGAATTTTTTTCAGCTAACGCTGTTGCAACAGTTACCGTCTGTCCATCTACTGCTGATTGAGCTAAATTCTTTTCTTCTAATGCTATTGCTTCTTGTGCTACCGCAGTATCGTATGTAGTATATGCTTCATCTCTTGCTTGTTTTGCAGTAACGGCTAAATCGTATTTTTGTTCTGCAGTATCTATTAAGGATATAAATTCATCCTGATAATTTAAATCAGATACGCTATCGTTTAATTTTTGTATTTCTTGAGCGGCTAGGCTTAGTGGGTCATCGCTATAAGAAGCAGGTGTTAAAAATAGCCAACCAAACCCTAAAATGGCGGCTAATGACAATCTCCATGCTTTAGTCCTAGTCAACTATAACTCCTACATAACAAATTTTGTTACATAGTAATTATAGCATGATGGTATGTTTAATTAGATCTGATGTAGCTTCCAGAAATATGGAAGTCATCTTGTATTGCTAAATTAAATGGAACAGAATGCGTAAACGCTTCTTCGTTGCCATTAGATACAGTTGTTAAAAGATACATCATGTTTGAACCTTCAGAAACATGTCCTGAAATTGAATATTTTTTATTAGTTGATGCATCAAGCAAGTTGCCATTTCTAAAATATGCATCGTATTTACTATTAAATGGTATCGTCATATAATATTGTCCAGTGCCAAAAGATGTTATGTTATCAAAATCAACGTTTATTCTAAAATGAACTAGCTCTCCTGAAAGTACGTATGAAGCTGAAAAAAGAGGTGTACCGTTAAAAGTAGGCTGTGTTCCATTAGTGGTGCCACCCTGCACATCATAAACTGTTTCTTTAAGAGCGTTATCTAAGTAACCCTTTATATCAGTTGTAAATATAAATGGCATTATCTCTCCAGAATTAATACTGCGACAGTTGATGAGCCGACAGCATATAACTTATCGTTTGGGCCAAGATCTGCGCTCCACATTTGTCCTGGAGCAAGTCTAATTCCATAAGACGAAGTAGTTACTGATTGATTTCCAATATACAATGGAGCAGATAAATCTGTATTTTGTACAGATATAGTGTTTGGAGTGTCCACTACGTCGTCTATAGTAAGTTCTTGAGCCGTACCAGTTAAAGTTAAATTTCTTGTTCTAAGCATACTCTAAGTATAGCATAGGATTACTTAGGATTATCTGTCTTGTAGAAGCCTTGACCTTTAAACTGTATCCCAAAAGAACTAAAGTGTCTTGTCATTTCCCCTTCGCATTGAGCACATGAGTAGCCTGGATCTGATTCTGAAATTGAGCGGGTAACAGCAAGAATAGGATGAGCATCATCCTGAGTACACTTATACTCATATACTGGCATTTATTCTCCTAATTTGAATGAGCAGTTTGTCGTCATGCTCAGGACGGAGTTAAGTATCAATACCTAACTCACTTTATTTAATTTTTATTGTTTTTGGTTTCTTTTCTTCTGGCACAATTCGATTAACACTGATATGCAACATACCATCTTCAATCTTTGCTCCAGTTACTTCCATATATTCACCCAAAGCAAATGTTCGTGTAAATTTACGTGAAGCAATTCCTTTGTGTAAATACTCTCCATCAGCAACCTCTGTAATTTCACCTTTAACAATGAGAGTACCATTATCTACAGATACATTTACATCGTCTTTTGTGAATCCAGCTACTGCGATTGATACTTGAAAAGTATCTTCGTCAAGCTTTAACACATCATATGGTGGATAAGTCTGTCTAGATGCAGTTTGATGAACATTAGCCATTCTTTCCAAATCACGATTAAAGCCAATAAAAAATGGATCTCTAAAAAGATCCATTGCAAATTGTGTTACCATTTTATTCCTCCTTCAAGCGAATAATTTAATATAGGCCCCATTTGGCGACCTATATCTATTATACCAAAAACTAAATATGTTTTCTAGTCCTAATTTCCGAAATCTCTATGAGGTCTATATTACAATGTTTAGGCATTTCAGACACCCAAATTATAGTATCAACTATATCTTCTACATTTAAATGAAACATGTTTGGGTTATCTTCTCTTGTATTAATACTAGCTGGCCTAATTTCAGTTACTTTAATATTCATTGGGGCCATTTCAATTCTAAAAATTTCAGAAAGGTAAGATACCCCATGCTTAGATACACAATATGTAACATCCCCAGGATATGGGTACTTGGCTGCAAATGAAGATATAAATATTACTGTTGGATTATCAGATTTTTTTAAATTATTTTTAAATAGCTTTGTTAAATATGAGGGTCCACCAATATTTAATGATGTTGAGTATGAGAACGAGTCAAATAAATTTTTGCCATCTTTTTCATAAAAACTTCCTCCTGCTGCATTATTTACTAATAAATCTAACTGAATATCCTTATACTTACTATATAGTTTATCTATAGAACCCTTGTCAGATAGATCAAGATGCTCTATATCTACATTGACTCCCCACCCAAAATTTTCTTTATTCAATATCAAAAAGTTTGGATCTCTTGAAGTAGCAATAACATGATAGCCCAAAGACGATAGTCTTGTCACTAACCCGTTTCCTACTCCAAGTTTTGTTCCAGTTACAATTGCTGTTTTCACATTAAACTCCTTTCGTGCCCTTAGTTGGATTCGAACCAACACTGTATGGATTTTAAGTCCACTGCCTCTACCGCTGGGCTATAAGGGCGTGTCCCCAGTAGGTATCGATCCTACGACCCACAGATTAAAAGTCTGTTGCTCTACCAACTGAGCTATAGGGACTTGTGAGCCCCCCAACAGAATCGAACTGTCAACCTACGCATTACAAGTGCGTTGCTCTACCTATTGAGCTAAGGAGGCTAAGCGATCCATAACGGACTTGAACCGTCGACCTCTACCGTGACAGGGTAGCGCTCTAACCAACTGAGCTAATGGACCACTTGACTAAGAGTTTAAAATCTTAGCCAATGCATTTACTGTAGCAGCAATTCTTCCAATATCTCTTAATTGCTCTACTGTAAATCCTTCTTGCTTTAATGTCTCATAATGTGCTTTTACACAAAAATGACATTTGCCAATAATTGAAGATGCTAATGAGTATGCTTCAAAATTAGCCTTAGTTGTTCCACCGTGTGAAGTTATCGCATTCATTCTTAATTGTGCAGGTAAACCTTTTAGGTTGGCATCATCTGCCATCTCAATATATGGATACCAAACATTATTCTGTGCCATTATAGCACCAGCTGTCATTGCTGCATTTTTTTCTACTTCATTAGTAGAGCTTGCAGCAATAAATGCAATTAATTTTCCATTACCAGTAGCAAAAGAAGCTGCTAAAGCTAGGTGTGTTGCAAGCTCAGGATCAACTGCACTACGATTAATTACCGCATCAAGATTTAACTTTATATCTTTTGCGTACTCTGGCAAAGATTCTTTAAGCTGTTCAACCCAAGACATTATAGAGTTTCTCCTCCAAGAGGTCTATTGCATGCACAAAGTTCTCCAGTTTGAAGAGCATCTAGTACACGAAGTGCCTCATCTGCATTACGACCAACATCAAGATTATTACATGTAACATGCTGAATAACATTGTCTGGATCAATAATAAATGTTGCACGATAAGTAACTCCAGATGAATGGTGTACTCCTAAATCGCTTGCCAATTGATGTGCTGTATCTGCAAAAGACCAAGAATTTGTCTTCTTAAGATCTTCATGTGCGTTACGCCATGCTACCTTACAGAATTCATTATCAACAGATCCAGTCATAAGGACTGCATCACGATCATTAAAATCATTTACTAATGCATCATATGCGACAATCTCAGTTGGGCACACAAAAGTAAAATCTTTTGGATAAAATGCAATTACTTTCCACTTTCCTGGAAAAGAGTCTTGCGTAATTACTTCAAATGAGGAATCGTCATATGACAAAGCCCCAGGCTTAACTCCAGTAACAGCAAAGTTACCAAGTTTTTCTCCTACTGTTTTCATTTTTTCTCCTTATATATAAGTGGGAAATCCCGCTGGACCACCAGGGCTCGAACCTGGGACATCAGAGTTAACAGCTCTGCGCTCTGCCGACTGAGCTATGGTCCAAAAACTAAAATGCGCCCCTGAAAGGAATCGAACCTCTGACGCAGGCCTTAGAAGAGCCTCGCTCTATCCGCTGAGCTACAAGGGCATTATCTAATAATGGTGCTTCCGTAAGTTTGTTCCCAATCTTTTATATCTTTTTCATCATTTAATAAAGGCTGACCCTTTATATTTAAACTTGTATTTAATAATATCGGAACATTGGTAATAGTGTACCAATTTTCTAAAACTTTGTAAAGACCTGGATGCTGATTTTTATTAACAGTTTGTACTCTTGAGGTTCCGTCTTCGTGAACAACAGAAGGAATTTCATTTGGCCTTAAGCATTTGACTGTATATTGCATGTACGGAGATGGAAAGTCCATATCAAACCACTTTGACGCATGCTCTTCCATGACTACTGGTGCGAATGGCCTAAATAATTCTCTTTGTTTAATTAAATTAACTTTATCTTTTATATTAGGATCTCTTGGATCTGCAAAAATACTTCTGTTCCCAAGAGCTCTTGGTCCATATTCAGCCCTACCAGTTGCAACAGCAGCAATTTTATTTCTTATTAACTCTGTAACTATTTCTGTAACTGGATACTCTCCGCCTAAATCATAGCCTAGGTAAGGATTCTTCCAACTGATATGCTTTCCGTATAATGCAGAAGCAGCACCTAATGAACTTCCAGCATCTCCTGGATTTGGCATTATCCAGACATCTTTAAATATATTCCATAGCAATGTATTTGCTGAAGAATTGAGGGCACACCCACCCATAAACACTAGATTATTTTTCCCAGTAATACTATAGGCCATGTGCATGAAATCGTTTAGTCTTTGCTGATATACCATCTGTACAGCTGCAGCAATATCAAACTTGCCTTGTTCTGATTCAATTAAACCCCAATCATTAATTCCTTTATGAAAGTTATATTTTTGTTTATAGTATGAAGGGAAATATTCATCAACTTTTCTATAATGCTTTGTCCAATCACCGTATGCGGCCATTCCCATCATGATATATTCTTCTTGATTTGGCATTAGGCCAATAAGTTGTGTAAAAGCAGAATAGAACAGACCAAAACTTACTGGATAGTTTTGCTTATACTTTATTTTAATATTTTCACCCTCACCAATCCATATGGTTGAAGTATTATACTCCCCTATTGCATCTAGAACTACAATCACAGCATCCGTAAATTTGCTTGTATAGTATCCAGCGCAGGCGTGTGAATAGTGGTGATTAAAATATTTTACTGGAAGATTTATTGGAATATTAGGTTTCCAATCTGATGCACCTCCTTTTAAAAGAATACGTGACTGTTTTAGCCTTGGATGCTCATAATAGGCTATATGAGTCGGTGTTCCATAGTTAAGCATGTCAAGATAAATTTCATTATTGTTATACCAATCATTTTTTTTCTTACTATATCTTTCTGCATGTCCTGCAAACAATATCTCTCCATCTTTAATTAAAGATATAGATGCGTCATGAGAAGTTTCATTTATTCCAAGTATAATCATTTACTTAAAACCTCAATAAAACTTTCTGCAATATGTGCATGTCTATGCATACCCATATGCCATCCGTCAATTCCACTTGAATATAAGCTTGGATACTTATTGTATATATCAGAATGACACTCTATACTTTTCCAATCAATAATATTTTTATCTAAGTCTACAAAACTAGGAAATGCGGTGCTGTGATGCGCTTTAATGGCTTTAATTAATTGATTTGTTTCATCACTCCAGCTTCCCCATAAAAATTTAATACCTGATGATTTGCAATACTGTTCGATCATGTTTAAAGACTGCATATTAAAAAATAATGGAATCATTTTTGGTATAACCTCTTCTTTTTTATAAGGTTTTTTTGAAAACAATGGTAGATCTTTAACGTCCATTGAGCCGTGAAAGGTTCCTTGTAAAAAGGGGTAAGTTCCTGAAGGTCTGTTTGCAGTTAAATTATCTGAATCTCTTGGAGAAGTAAACCTATACGGATCTGGGAATAAACACAATAAAGTTTTTGGATTTCCATATGCTTCAAAATGAGATATTAATCTTTGGATTATCCTGTATATTCCCTCTGCACCAATTCCTAAATTAATTGCATCTAAATTCATTTTTTTTGCCACCAAGAATCCCCATATCTGTTCGTGTGATCCACTTTTTACTAATGGTGGACATATATGGTCTCCGTGTGTTTGAGAGCATCCAGAGAATATCATTTCTTGATTTTTTTTAAATTCCTGCACTGCTGGCCTATATATAGGCTCCTTTTCACCTTTTAAATTTTGATCTACTGGTAAATTTAAAAATAAAAGCTCTATATCAATATTAGTTAAATTTTTAAGATAGTCAAAATCTTTATTGTATTTGCCTATTTTAAATTTTTCAAATATTTTTTCATTAAAATATTTATTCATTAGTATATAAACCTATCTTTATTATGTTTTTTTATAAATAAAGATTTTATTTTTTTATACACTGTATAAATATAATATTGAATTTTAATCTTCATCAAAACCCTCTATTGGTATAATTCCTTTTTCTTTTGCTATTCCTAAACCTTCTTCTGAAAAAATCATTGTTGCTTGAAGGTTTTCATCATATTCAATCTCCATCAGCCCACCCTTATATAGCTCAATTAAACTTTCATCAACATATTCCATATGGGCATCCCATAACTCTGGAGCTAATTCTTTTGTAGTTTCTTCATTCAATTCAAAAATAGCTTCGCCCTCTTGATTATAGCCAGCTATCTTTATAGCACCTATCTCAATATAATACTGAATTTGTGCTAATGCTTCTTCGTCATTCATATTTCTCCATTGTGCACCAGGTAGGACTTGAACCTACGACTACCGAATTATGAGTTCGGGGCTCTAACCAACTAAGCTACTGGTGCCTAGTTGAATTATATATTTTAACTATCTTTTTTGTCAATAGATTGTTCAACAATTTGTTGAACATACTCTGAAAAATGTTTCCTTATATTGCCTGGAGGCCTACTACCAATCTCATTCCATATTCTTTTATACTCTAATATATTGTCAAATGTTGTAGAACATACCTTTATTCCATCATATTCTTTTAATCTAACTGGAAGTGGAACATGTTTACCGCAACACTTGCACTCTTTAGCTTTATCTTGATATATGCTCATAATATTTCCATTCCCTCTAAAGCATCTGATAATTTTCTTGGCATGGCTGATGGAGCCTTAATTAAATTATGAGACTCCTGCACACTTTCTTCTCTACGTTGCCGCCTCATTGAGTCATAAGTATGAATTTCTACTGATCCAAAATCTGGCCTGGTCAAGCTTATGGCATTATATATTGAACCACAAACTGCGTCAGCCAAGTCCTTTGACCCTTTGCGTGGGTGGTCTACCTTATCACGCATAATTCTTAATTCTAATAGCTCATCAACAAGCAGTTTTATATTGGGCCCAGACAATCTTTCTTCTAAAACAACCATTGCCATGTCGTCGTAATGTTTTTTTGCAACAGATAGAGTTTCTGTATTAATTCCGTACTGCTTTAATTGTTGCATCATATCATGCGAATTCCATCTATCAAATGTGCATATTCTAATATTAAATCCCCGTGATCTTAAAGACAATATATAATCTCTAACTTCAGTAAAATCTACAGATTTGTCTATGGTTGGGGTCCAGTATCTAACAACATCCACATCTACTATTGGGGCTGTCTGAGTATAATTATCTGTTACCTTAACATTTACCCATTTATTTATGTGTGCCATTGATACCGCACAGTGGTCATGCTTTTGAGCCAAGTCTACATGTATAAAGTACTCTTTATCCTCTTGTGGGACAAACCACTCCTCGAATCTTCCAAACTGATCTACAGCTGATGGAAACTTGCTAAAAGCCTTTTCTATTTTTTCACGAGACTTAAAGAATGCATCTACAGCTTCTGGAGGCATACATGCAAATCTACCCAAAGCATCTGGCATATTTTTATAAAACTCAACCTTAAAATCTTCAATTTTTTTTGTTGGATTAATTTCCCAAGTTGGTCTTTTTAAAGCATAAACTTTTGGAATCTTGTATGAAATAATGTGATCTTCTTCCCATTCAACAGTTATTTCATTGCCTTCTGTTTGATCTGGCAGGTCCTCATCCATCTTTAATACTTTTGATCTTACGATAGTATCTTTTTCAGCAATTGCAGAATCATAAAATTTTTGTATTGGATCGTTTTTAAAACGTGGGAACGATAGCAAAATAATTTTTCCATAATCTGGAAAACGAGATATTACAGAGCCACGATACATGTCGTATATTGCGTCTGCAGTTTTTGCTTGGTCGTGACCAGTTGTATTCTCTGTTGCGAATCCTGAGATCTCATCAAGGATCACTGCGATAACGTTGTAACCCTCAAACGCTTCACGCTCTGAGTGACCAGAGTATACGTTTACATTTTTGTCAAACCTAATCTCTGAAGCTTTTGGATCGTATTTGCCTATAAACCAGGGTGATCTTTCTATTCTTGTCTTAAACCCTTTAAAGAAAACATTATTTGCTTGTTGTGCGTTAACGGCAATATTAATAATATCAATTGTATCACCTGGAGGCTTTCCGTAGTATGTTGCTGGATCCTTTAAGCACAATAGTAAATATACTATATATGAAACTGATATTGTAGAAGTGTAGTCTTTTCCAGAACCTTTGCCGAGCTGTGCAATTATTTCAGTGCAAGTCTGCTTATATCTTCTTCTGCCTTCTTCTTCACCAAAAAGCTTAATAAGTGTAGACTCTTTATATATTTGAGAACCTTTTTCAATCAATGTATATTGATATTCCGAAAGTGGTGGTAGTCCAAGATAATCTGGGCTAGTCACAAATGTTCTTAGGTCTACTGGTCTTTCGTCAAATTCTTCACCATCAAGTATGTCTATAAGGTCGTTAAAATTTAATTCCACTATATTGACCACCAACCGTCATATCTAGCCTTGCCATCTTCATGCCAAGCCTTGTGCAGTTGATGCTGATATTTCCAATCAGTTTCGTGAGTTTCTTTTCCACACAAAGAACAAATTTCCTCATTCATTTGCTTATAAACATGCTCACAGTACATCTGAATTTTCCTCATGGATTACAACTGGCTCTACGATTCCAGTTATTTGAGATAATCTTTTTGCAACTTCAAGCTTACATTTTGAACATCCAGAGGTTACCTCTTTTAATATTTTTACAAGTATCTCTTGCTTCTTTTCTGTCTCTGCTATTTGAGTTGCTAACTCTGCATTATCAAGAAGACCAACCTCTTGAAGCATTCCAATTCTTTTACCTTCAATGTCTGCAATAAGTTTTAGTGATGTTGCCTTGACACTTAATTGTCCAGACTGATCTGCATCCTCTACTGTTTTCCAGGCCTCTTTGATAAGCATTGCGTAGTGTTGATCAGCTCCAGAGATAGCCTCTTTTGCCCTCTCACGAGCCCCAGAATCGTTTTTAACGACCTGTTTCCACTCATCTATGTACCCTAACACTTCTGCCCTCTTAAAACCCGTTAGGGTGGCAATCTGGGTAGGATTATTTCCCTTAAGTAGCTCTTCAACTACCCTGTTCATGCGATCAAAATGATCAGCTAATTCAATATCCATATTAATATATTATAATCCTAGTTGACTAAAAAATCAAACGGTTTTTTGCTTGGCAATCTTTAATAAAACTAAATAGCCAATTAGGTCATCAATATCATTATCTCCTGGATAATCTGTACCCTTCATAAGCCTATTTAATTTATCATCAATACGGACATGGAGTTGCTCTCTTGGCCCCGCCTTTGAAAATATACGCACAGGGTCTAGGGCTGAGTTGCCATAGGCAATATTCTTTTTGACAAGCATATGTGCAATCTCGTGGCAGGTTTCTAATATTTCTTTGCCTGCCTCTGTGCCAACTGTTAATAGATATAAATCATCACATTGAAATTGACCTGAATCTGGAAATACTGGCTCTAACATTATCTTTTCCTTATCAATCCAAATTGCTCTAAATATCTCTGTATAGTCATAGCAGAGACTCCACACTCTTTACCTATTTCTGTAACTGTTTTCTTTTGAACAACATATCGTCTATACAGCCATTCTTTGCTTTGATACAACTTCACATTGAATTCCAATTAAAGTAATGTTTGTAATCTGAGTAGCCAATAGCAGTTCTATCTACCCACCAATCTTCGTGATAATCTCTCATCACAAGTGCATATCCTAATGAATCTAGAATTTGTCTTTGGGTATCACGCATAGCTATGTTATTTAAAACTAAATTAGCATCATGCTCAAATGTTATAACAGTAAATCTATACTTATTTAATGGGACTGCAATAAGACCATGAAGAGATAGATAAGGGTTACCTACTGGATATCCTTGTTGATCGTATCCGCCATCGATGTCAACTTGAAGGTAATCTATTTGTTTAGGAAAATCATTTTCTTCAAAGTATTTAATATAATCAAACTGTGTTGCATCTCCTAAAATGCATGGATTTTTTCTATTTTCTGAGACCTCTTTGTGAAATTCTGGGACAATTTCAAAAGAAACTCCCTTCCAATCAAACTCATTCTCAAGCCTATACGTGTTGCTTCCATTTTTAGAATGAAAAGCACCTAGCTCAACATAATATCCGTTAGTTTTATTATCTAATAAATTTAACACGAATTCTTCTTGATTACTTTTTTCGTTCCAGTCTGGGCTCATCTTTTTGTTAATACCTCGTTTGCGTAGTAAGCAATTCCAAATGAATCTGCTACATCAAAATCTTCTACATTTAAATCATACTTCTTATTAAAATAATCTGCTGTTCTTTGTTTTCTTGCCTCACGTATTTTGTTTTTATACCATGAGTCTGCGTATCCTGGATGCTTTATCCTAATAGACTCTTTCTCTGCTTTTGTTGGGTTCTTATTGCCGATATGTGCCTGCCAAGCACTAGGGGATATAGTAATAACGGAAGCGCCAGTAGACATAAGTTCAGCAATAACAACACCGTAGACATATGATAATTTTATCACAGCATCAGGGGATCTGACAAGTATCGCTCCTTCTACAGCTATATAGTCTGACTTTAATTCATCAAGCATTGCAGATGTCTTTACTTTAGCATCATATATTTTTTCATATATATCATTGCCCTTTAAATTTATCTTACCCCATTTTATTGGGATATTATTTTCTAAAAGACAAAATGCAATAGAATTTGTAGATGCATCTATGCCTAAAACTCTATTTGCTTTAGTCTTAACTAAACTAGCCAATGTCATTTAGCATCTCAATTATCTTAGATCTATTTTTAATTAGAGAATTCTTTTCACATTTTGAACATATTTTTTGATCATTATATCTACTCAATTGTGAATTACATTTTTGGCAAAGCCTTTTTGATCCCGACCTGATTGCCTTTTTCTCATAATACTTTTCCATAATTTTTTTGTTTGTTGCAACTCTGCAACACTCATCTGAATGATATTTTTGATTATGAGTCTTTGGTTCAAAATCAATACCGCATTCTTTATTGGCACAAATCATAATTTAGGTGGATCGAATGGTTCTATTTGAACTGTTCCGACTTCTCCGCTCCAGCAATCTTTTTTAACCTTGCAAGACTTGCAAGATGGACTAGATTTAACAAATGGTCTCATTGGAAGTCCACCATCTTTAAAATTATCGTAGACTTCGCACATCCATGTGAACATTCCTTCAATTATTTTTTTGTTTCTTTCATTCATTTGAACTGGAATAATTAGTATCTCTTGAGTATTTTTATTCTCATACAAAAAGAAACCTTCTTTTACATTTCTAATCTTCATGTAAGTTAAAATTTGAAGAAGGTGATTTGGGGATGGAGACATTTTTGATTTATATGTATCCCAAGACTCCTGTTTTGCAGTTTTAATCTCTCCAATAACATCTTCATTATTCCAGTCAATAATTACATCTAGGAATCCTCTGATGGGAGGGTATTCGTTTGTTACCTCTAGCTCCTGATGCTTCAATATACCCATCTTATCTATTATATTTTGAATTCTTTCATGAGCCTGGGTTCCTTGAGCCATATTAGCTACCGCCACAGATGTATTGTTATCGATAAAAAATGCACCGCTAAATGCCATGTACCAGTATCTAGGGCAGTTTCCAGACCCGTATCCTAGGGAGCTTGGACTGAATGAATGTTTTGTATCTTGTTTATCTGGCCTTTTTGTAGACTGATACGCATCCTCTAACATTTTTGCAAAAGAATCTGGATCAAAACTACCAGTTACCTTTTTAAACTTTAAATTACTTACTATCTCTTTAGCCATTATATCTCACCACATACTTCAAAGCATCTACCAATTTATCTATCGACTCCTTGGCTGAATAATAAATATTCTTTTTATTATTATTTGTTGTCCCCGCTTTATCCTTAGCAATAGTTGAATACACCGAAGCCATCATAGAAAACTTAGTTGACATCGCCTGCAATTCAATAATAAGCATAGGTGCTTTAGCTGCTGGCACATCTGGATTCATTAACAATTTTACCACAATTGCCAACGCTTTATCCAATTGATCATCTTTCATATATTCATGAAGATCGTTAAACTCAGTTATTTTACTGATAAGCTCCAGTGTATTCAACTCGCTCATGTCAACCTACAACAAACTTTGTGACAAGGGCATAGCCAAACCATAGTCCAACAATACCCATTAGTCCAGCAAACATTGGTGGTGCTGGAATTGGCAACTTAAATGCACTGAAAATACCGCCAACCAAAGTGCCAACTAAAGTAGTAAGTAGTATTTCTTTCATTAGAATGGAACCTCTGCCTCATCAAACATCCTATCTGATGATTTTTCTTTAAACATATTATATGTGGTCAATGCAACGCTATCTGCACGTACCTCAAAGGAACTTCTTTCAGTTCCAGTTTTATCAGTCCATCGATCTTCATAAATAACTCCAGAAATGACAAGCTCTTGACCTTTCTTTATATTATTTCGTGTCTGATCTGCAAGTCTTCCCCATACTTTGACAGTCCACCATGAGGTTGCTGCGTCTTCATACTTACCAGTCTCTTCATTTTTTCGACGATCATTTGTTACAACTCTAAGTCGTAAACCATTATCACCAATCGAAACTGGATCTTGACCAAGTCTTCCTATTAATACAATATTAGGATTTGGCATTATTACTCTCTTCCCAGGCCCTAACCAATTCTTCTAGAACAGCCCATTCGATAATAGCGAGTCTCACTTTTGAGTCCTCCCCAATAATTACCTTTAAAGCAGGATACATATTCCTATTTACTTTAAAGGTATCTGTACAGATTTTAGCCCATACATCTTTATTTAAATTAAATGACGATTTGGTCTCTTTGTAATCTACAACAAATTGATACCACTTAGCGTCACCCTTTTGATAATCACCACGACCACTATTTTTTTGAGCCTTGGCACCATCTCTTTTTACCTCTGACCTTTCAGACACTATTGCACCTGAAAAACATTCTCATGCCCATTCGAGCATGTCCACTTCATAATTAATAGAACAGGATCCCACCACCCACCATCTACATCTTCCTTACACTTGCCACATGGGCGAGTGCCGTCGAGCTTTTCCAATGTAGAATGTACTTGCTCAACTACCTCTTTCTTATTAAGAAACTCATTAATGTTTGGCATTTATTTCTCCGACTAAGCTGTCTACAACATCTGGATTTTCCTTTAAATATGCTACAGCCTTTGCACGTCCTTGAAAACGTTCTCCATTTACTGTATACCACGCTCCACCTTTTTCTACTATGCCGCACATCTCTGCAACATCTAACGCCTCTCCAACTGAATCTACCCCTAAAGTATCTCCCTGATAATAAAAATCATACTGCCCAGATAGATTTGGTGGACCCAACTTATTATAATCAATAATCCAATTAACTGGTCTACCTACTCTCTGCTCAATGATTTTATCTCCGACTTTAACGCCAGCCTTAATAGCATTAGCCTCAGCTTCAGAAGACCAAAGTTTAATGACAGTAGAAGAGAAGAACTTGACCGCCATGCCGCCCGTAGGGATATGGCTTGCATGCATGCTGCCAAATTGATTGCGCTGCTGTGAAATAAGAACAAGAAGTGTGTTTTTATTTGCGTAATTAAGCATTTTAACTGCATGAGTCATATCCTTTGCTTCTGCTCCAATTTGCTTTGTGTCTTGCAAATCCTTCATTTCATTTCCATCTTTTTCAAAATATATTGCAGGTAATAATGCAGATATTGAATCAACAACTATCATGTCAACCCCTGCCTCCATTAATTTTGTTGCAACATCCACCATATCATTTACAGTTTTAGCTGGAGAGTAAATAAGAGAAGATGAATCTACTCCAAGCTTTTCTGCCCAAGACTGATCATATGATGCTTCAGCATCAATCCATGCACAAGTTTTACCTTCTTTTTGAGCCATTGCAATCATCTGTAGACAAAAAGAAGATTTTCCAGCGGACTTATTACCCCAAACTAAAACTTGTCTTCCATAGCCTAAACCTCCACGCAAAGCAAAGTTTAATCCGATGCTTGGAGTTAATTGCTTTTCAACCTGAACATCTTGTGCAGATTGAACTCTTGCTCTTGTTTTAGGGTCTAGCTTTGCTAATACATCATCTATTAATATACTCATATCTACCTTCTCTTTCCTTTAGTATAGCATTAAAATAAGTTTCCGTGAAGCCTTGGCCTCTCTTTATTTTTACTAATTTTATTTTGTAAAATTTCATCAAGACTATGTTGTACCATTTCTTGATTTCTCATTGCAGCATACAAATCTAAAGTTCTAATTAATATGTCAGCAATCTCTTCAACAATTTTATCTGATCCCTGATTTTTACGTATTGCTTCTAGCACCTCAGTAACTTCTGAGTGTATTAGGGCAAGCTTGTTCCCAACTTTGTCATGAGAATACTCTCCATCCCAAAAACCTTTTTCTTTTGCCGTCTCATGTAAGACTGCAGACAGTGCATCTAATCCATAATCAGTCATTAACGAGTTCATAGTCACCTTGAGTTTCTTCACGTAATTCAAATTCAAATGAATTTGTTTCATCATTATACGTAACCGACAACTGCTTATCATCATCATTTGCAGATACAAAAACGTCTAGAGGAATTGATACGGATCCTGAACTCAGAATTGCAACCAAAATTCTAGAGGCTGTCATAGCCTTAAATATTTCTTCTACTTGTTGTGTCATAATATTTCCTTAACCATTAAAGTTCCATCATCTAAAGTTTTTAGAATAGGCTTACATATCATACCCTCACGCATTTTTGCCAAAGCTATCGGATACATGCTAGAGAATACAATTGCTCTAGTTAAATTTTTGTATTTATCAGACATTACTATGTGAGCCATAGTTTTTCCAGCTTTTGTTTTGTATGGGCTAAAGCTTATCACATACCTTTGATCTTCGTCAATATCATACTCTGTTGCATATAGATGTTTTACGAATGAATCTTCTGAGTCTTTTGTAATATCTTCAATCTTAACATATCTAGCAATTCTGTTGTCTCCAACAAGAATGAAATACATTTTGTTTGTTTCAATTGGAGTTTGCTCATTATGAAATAGGCCAACTGATCCTGTTTCATCTACCAACTCAACTCTTGCCCACCCAGACCCACGCTTAATATTTTTAACCATACCGAACATAGGAAATGAGCCAAGGTCATCGAAATCACTAATAGGTCTTGCTTGTGCTTTTACTTTAGGACTTAGCGTAGCAATATTAAATGAGGGTATTCCAAGATATTCATAATAAGACTCTACCTCTTTACCGTTTCTTGGATTATCGTCAAATGCTGCACCACCAATTGCATTTAGTGCTGATATTGCTCTGGAATTAATTCCACTACCTTTTTTAGATGCCTTTGAAATAAAGTCTGCATAATCTTTGAAAGGTCTTTGATCTATTATCTTATTTGCAATTGTGTCTGATATAAACTTAACTTCTGCTAAACCAAATCTGATAGAATCTTTTTGTAATGAAAAATAAATATCAGATTCATTAATATGTGGAAGCTTTACCTTAAGACCTAGTCTCTTTGCCTCAATTAAATATTCTGTTCTGGCGTCTTTGTCGTTTTCGTTCTTAAGGATCGAGAATAAAAATTCAAGAGGATAACGATGCTTAAGCCAAGCGGTATAATAAGAAAGCATAGAATAAGCAACAGCATGAGACCTATTGAATGAGTAGCCTGCATGGGCCTCAAAGGTTTTCCAGAGATGTTCTGACTCTTCCTTGCTGATATGCTTTGAAGCGCCCTGAATAAATTTATCTTTAAATGGACTGAGTTCTTTTGCATCCTGCTTCTTTCCAATAACTTTTCTAACCTTGTCAGCCTCTGACCATGTTAGTCCACCTAGGTATACGCATGCTTGCATAACCTGCTCTTGATATATAATAACCCCATAAGTGTTTTCAGTAAATGGCTTCATTATTGGGTGAATATATTTTACTGCTTCCTGACCATGCTTTCTTTTAATATATGAAAGACCAACAGTATCCATAGCTCCTGGTCTAACAAGAGCATTTGATGCTGCAAGATCTTCAAATGTAGAAACCTGCATCTTAATTAAAAGATTTGTATATGGAGTTGCTTCCGCCTGAAATACACCTTTTGTATATCCTTCGCTTAAATTCTTATATACATCAGCATCGTCCAGTGGTATGTCTGATAGTACTATTTGCTTTCCAGTTCTTTCCTTAATTGAAGCAATTGTATCTGAAATAACTGAAAGTGTTTTTAATCCAAGTGCATCTAATTTAATTAGACCAATATCTGCAACAGTATCCATATCATAGGCAACGACTGGAATTCTTCCTGATACTTTATCCTGTGCATCTTCACGAGATTCTACTGGAGCATACTTTCTAATATCATCCTTTGCTACAACAACTCCAGCAGCGTGAACACCTACGCTTCTAATTTTTCCACGTAATTTTTCAGCTAACCATGTTACCTCTGGGTACTTTGCTCTAAACTCTTTTGTATTTGGTGAATCTAAGTAGTCTTCAAATGTATCTACTGATTTTAATGCACGATTAACATCTGAAAGTGGAACCATGAAAACACGTGCTGCATCTCTAACCACACCCTTGTCTTTAAAATAAGTAAATGTAGAAATAGAAGCAACATGTTTGAACTTTTTCTTTAAATAGTTTTTAACTTCTTTGCGACGTCTATCCTCAAAATCTGTATCGATATCGGGGAAGTCATTTCTATCTGGGTTGATAAATCTAAAAAATAGAAGATCATACTTAATCGGATCTACGTCAGTGATACCTAATGAGTAGCATACCAAGGAACCAGCAGCAGATCCACGCCCAGGCCCAACCATAATAGAATTTGATTTAGCCCAATTAATCATGTCTGCAATCACTAAAAAGTATGATGCAAACTTTTTGTCTTTAATAATCTTTAGCTCTTCTTCTACACGTTCAATATAATTTATATCTTGATCTAGGCCCTTTGATTTAAGTCCTTGATAGGATAACTCTTTTAGTTTTTCATCTGCATTTGTTTTAGGCACTGGAAGCAAGTCTAGGGCTCTATGGAATTCGTAATCCTCTACCTTGTCTGCAATCTCCATAGTATTAGTATATATATCTGTGCGCTGAATTTGTGCTTTACGAAAGTCTTCTGAAATCTCATCGTATGTTTGAATAAATAGATTATAGTCTTGAAACGAAATTCTTCTATCTGGATATAAGTAATTAAATCTGTCTAGCATATCTGTCATCTGTCTAGACATTTCAAAATCTGCTTCTTTATCCATCTTTGGGTTTGTAGATAAAATAAGCATTGCTTCTTCTAATACTCTATCTTCACCTTTAGCAAAATGAGCATCTCCAGTTGCCACCGCCTTAATTTTAAGCTCATCAGCAAGTTTAAGAAGAGCAGAGTTTATTTCTGGCGGATTATGAGACTGTACTTCAACATAAAAATCTTCTTGAAAAGTTTTCTTAAAATCTTTGAGTATAAGCTTGGCTTCTCCCAATTCGCCTTTCTCGATGCACTTACTAATAAGTCCATTAAGACATCCGCTAAGAACAATAATGCCTTCTGCATATTCTTTTAAAACCTCTCTATCAATACGTGGTTTGTGATAAAACCCCTCATTCCATGCAAGTTCTTGCAGGGTATTAATATTCTCTAAACCTTTTTTATTTTTAGCAAGCAAAATAATATGATTGTATGCCTGAATTGATTTATCTGTTTTTGAAGATCTATCGAATCTATCTGTAGGAGATATGTAAGCTTCTACTCCAAGGATCGGCTTTATGCCCTGTTCCTTACAAGCTATTTGAAAATCTCTATGTGATGATAGTGTACCATGATCTGTGATAGCAATCGCATGTTGACCTGCATCTTTTGCTGCTTTTACCAAATCGGCAGGAGAGTTAAGGCCATCCATCAATGAATAATATGAATGCACATGTAGATGCACAAATGACATTAACTCTCCGCCTCTTCTAATTACCAGTCTACATTACTTGATGTAGCGTCTGATTCCTCTTGTCCGCCTTCTCCAAGGAAGAAGGACTCTTGATTTGCATAAGGTAGGTCACGAATAGCAACCTCTTCCAACTTGTAAAGCTCTAAAGATGAAGTATCAAACTTCTCCTCATCCTTTGCAAGTGGAATAATTGTATAGCTTGTATCTGTTTTTGTTCCAGTACGTTTGATTCTCCACATTAGATTGGTTATTGAACCCATTTCGCCAGCGTACTCGATCAGTGTTGGAGTAACTGTCTTGCCGCTGCTACCTTGAGAAAGAATGGCCACGTATGGATCTTCCTTGCCGTCGTCAACAAGGACATTAATGTAAAGTCTTGAGCGACCCTTCCATCCAGCCTTGTAGTCTTTTCTATGTTGTTCGCAACCCCAGCACTTACCCTGATCTTCCATTGTGCATAGAGCTTTGCGACGATAATCTTTTGGATTTGTATGTTCTACTGCGATAAACCCAAGGCCAAGCTTATCATTATATTCTGGTGAATCTGGATCCAACTCCTGAAGGAAGCGAATCTTTACGCTTTCTGCATCGTCAAGCTTAACCCACTTTGCCTTACTTGACTCTCCGCCACCTGCCTGTGGCTTATCTAGTGCCTTATTTAAGTCCTTAAGACCCTTTACTATACCCATTTATATCTCCTATACTTGACAGTATATATCTGTCTGTTAATTTATTATGATGGTATCCAAGATCGATATTCAAAATCGGAAACTGCATTATCAATACATAGCTTTATTTCATCATCTGTCATATCGCCAGCATCTTTTGCATCATGTGGATATATCTTACCATATTCTGAAGAAGCCCACAAGATGTTTTTTGATTTTAATCTATTTGCTATATTCAAGCCAAGCTTTCTGCCTGCCTCGTCTGCATCCGTCATAATAATTATTTTATTAAAATATCTATTTAAGAGAATTACATTCTCAGTAGATATATGACCTCCAAGTGTTGCAACAACATTTGGAAAACCAGCTTGGTGAATTCTAATTGCATCAAAGCAAGACTCTACAACAATAACATTACTTCCAATTCTTTTTGCACGGTGAATATTAAATAAAGTTTTGCTCTTTGGAAGGTTTGTACTGTTCTTAAACCTTTTTTCTTTAATTGATCTACCAACAAGACCAACAGGAATTCCATCTGGACTATGTACTGGCACAGTTACCATGCCCAAGTTATCTGAATACCCAAGTTTAAAATAATGCATAGAGTCTATATTTATACCCCTATTAATAAAATAAGACTGAGCATCTTTATTATTACCTAATCCATTGTATAGAGAGTCAAGTGTATCCTGTGAAAACTCTACAAACTCTGGTTTATCCTCAAGCAAATCTTTTAACTCTTCCTCAAAAACTTCTTCTGAAGTAATTTGCTTGCTTGCTATAAATCTTAATGCCTGGAAATCATTTTTATTTAATACCTTTTTTACAAGATCCACCAATCCGCCAGATACCCCACATGAAGGATTAAAGCAAAGCCAAGCACCATTAACTAAATTAATGCTAAAGCTATATGTATGGGTGTTATTGTGAAATGGACAAAACATTGAAGCATTGTCATTAGACTCTGAAAGTATATCAAGGCCTAAAGATTTTATAACACCTTTGACTTGGGAGCTGGTGTACGTGGCGTTAGCTTCCCTTGTGTCATTCCTAGTGTATCCCATGCCTTCTTCTTTCCTACAAATACTCCATGGATAGTCATTAGAAACTTCCATGTCTCTCCTGTAAATTCTACAGAAAAGGCTGGGTCTATGTCAAGTACTGGAACATAACCCTTATCCTTCATCTGAGAAGTTAACAAATTAATGTATTGATTCTTGACTCTTATTAAGTCAGAATCATCCAAAAACTCTACACTAACCTGAAATCTTTTTATGTTTTTGTGAGTCGTCATTATTCAATTCTGGCAAATTTTCATAAATTGGTTTAATAATACCTCTATTAATATCCCATTCTAAAAAGAATCTAAAGTCTTGTCCGTGTCTATTCTTTCTTGACACCACCTCAATTAAGTCTGTGTTTGGGTGTCTGTGGATAGCCATAGCCATGTCAGCATCGTACTCAATTGCCTTTGACCAAGCAACTTGACTCATCATTGGAGGCTGCTCTTGATCAGAAACATCATCGGCAGTTGCTGCAGTAATATCAATAACTGGAATATTATTTGCAACTGCAAGAAGCTTAAAGTCTCTAGAAATATTTCTATTTCTTTCTACTTCAGAATTGCTTCTTTTATTATCATTAAATAGTTGATGATAATCAAGAATAACTAGATCTGGTTTGTGTTGATCAATCTTTCCTTGAATTGTTGCTGGAGTGACCTCTGCTGTGCCCTCATTAGAAACAAGAATAAAGCTGTTCTTTCCCTCCGTTGTTTTCTTTCCCCATGATTTGAAGTCATCTAAATTAATATCTCCCTTTGATAAATCGCTTGCACGGAATAATCCTGAACCAAGCATTGTATAAATTCTATCTCTCATATTTTCTGGAGCCATCTCAAGAGATACGATCATTGGCTTAAATCCTTGCTCCCAGGCCTTACAGGCAAGATATGAAGTAAACCATGTCTTACCTCTTCCTGGCCAGCCTATAGCCACGATAAGGTGTCCTGGAGCCATTCCTGTAGGGTAGGCTTTGTCAATGGCATCAATGCCAGTCATAATTCCTGGGCTTCCACCCATAGCTAGAGATCTATCCTTTACAGACTGGTAATGTCTTTCTGCTGAATCAATATCAACAACATCAACGTCTCTTACATTATTTGTATACCTGCTTAAAGTAGCTAGCTGCGATTGCATATTAGCAAGAACTCTAGATGCTGCATCTTCCTTTAGAGATGATCCCGCTTGTATCAGTACTGATTTAATCTTGCTTGAAATAAATTCATTCTTTAGTTTATCTAAATAGTAGCCAGTTTCTCCCTTTGTAGGTACTGGCTCAAAATCCTTAAACTTATCTTGTAAAATTCCAACCTCTGGTACAGCTTTAAATTTATAATAATAAGACTTAAGTGCCTCCCAAATATCTTTATGTGAATTAAATAAATCATCAGCATTATCTGCAAGCAAAGTACTAATGTCTTTATTTTTACATACTGCGGAAATTACTTCTGCTTCTGTATTCACTCACTAACCAATCTCTTTGTCTGCTCAAGGAGGCGTTCCCTGTTCTCTTTATCTTTTTCAATCTGAATCATCATATCTTCTAATCTATCAAAGTTGTTGTAGAAAAAAGAAAGTGGGTGACCAGACTTTCCTGTTTTAAAATAATACTCTAATAGCTCTTTTGCACGAGAATATCCTACACTATCAATTACATCTTGCATAGCCCACTTCTCCCTATACTTATTTAGTCTAGGCTTTTTATTATACTTTTCAGCATAAAGACCTTCATAAACAGATAAAAGAATATATGGCTCTTTACTTACTGCCATTTAATTCTTCTTCTACTTCTTGTGTCTTAGCTATCAATTTAGACTCTACAAACTTATAAACTCTTTCGGTAGCATCATCTACAGTTTCGCCATCTCTAACAAAATCGTCAACACCGATACCAATCTTAATGCTTTCAAAGTTCCCTAAATTTCTAGTAAAAGAAAGATCTACTCTAACCTGAGTGTTTTTATTCATTGATGCTCCGCCTTTCTATGCCTACTCAATGTGTCGTGACCAAATATGCCCCAACGTAACTCTATTTGCTTCTTACATATCTCACAGATAACAACTCTGCCTGACATTAATCCGCCTTCCAAACTGGCACAAAACCAGAATCTGTCTTAGTATACAATATAATATTGTTTTTGAGAAGTGCTCTTAATTCAGTTTTAGATGGCATATTTTTTGAATACCCAGATTCTAGAACAAATTGATGTATGTCCATTATGTCCGATTCGCTATACATAAATTTATACCAATCACTTTCAGGATTTCCAATTGGGTATACCTTTTGTGGATATTTAATTTTACCATCTAGTATGTAGTCTTCAATTGTAATTTTGTGCTTATTTAATATTTGTGCCACCTGTTTGGTTGAATAAGCATTTTCCATATTTTTTACAACTTGAGAATATGAATACAGCACACGCTTCTTATCTGGATAGCACCAAGCAATTATCTCATCTTTTGCTCTTGAATAACTTAATACTTTATGTATTTTATTATTTAAGAAGAAATAGCTAAATCTTTTAGCTTGTTGTTTTCTACTTTTTCCAGCCATCGTCCTAGAGCACTCGTATCCTTATTTATCATCCACCGCTTTCCGCACAAAATACAGAATAGCTCAACATGAAGTTTTTGCGAAAATACACGATCAACAAAAACTCTTCCATTACATCTTCCACATTTCATCATAATGTGAACACCTTCCCGTCAACGACGCATGAGTAGTCTGGAGCAATATGAATCATTTGAATATGTGGATAGTCATTTACAATATGAGCAATTGCAAAACCCTTTTGCCAGTCATGGTGCTGCATGTACTTCATTCCTGGACCCTTCTCATCACACATATGTCCAATTTCATAGCCACGGATTGTTTCTCCTTCTCCATTATTTCTTAGCTCATATGTCTGTAAATGAGAGGCAATTCTGTGTGAGTGTCCACGAATTAATGATATCTGTAGATCGTTCATGTCTTTTCTTACTGCACCTGTATCTGCAATAGATAGACCATGGTGAACGTGGATGTCTCCAAAACGACGCTTAGGCAATTCGTTATAATGAATATACTCATATCCTAAAGAGTCTAGACTCCAAAGAGATTCTGGTGTAACTTCATTAATATAGTCAGGAAGTTTTGCATCTACATAATTAAAAATACGAACATCGTGATTTCCCAATGCTGAGAAAAGTTGAGCGTCTGGCAGCATCTCTCTTGTTTTAGCATAAAAATCACGAGCACCCTTTGCTTCATGGCGCATCATTGGAACAATCAAATCTTTACTATCTGTCTTATGAAAATTTAGAAACTCTGCAGACCTTCCCTCTGTATACTTGCTGTAACAAGCCTGATCATCTGTGTCGCCAAGATAGTCTACTACATCTGGCTTAAACCATTTCATTACCTTAAACCAGAGAGCAATCGCTTTATCATCTTGGTATGGGAATTGCTGGTCGGATGACAACATCCACCTTAAATCATTTGTCATTTGTTTCCTTAATATATTACATTAACAGATAGTTAATATGAATAGAATTGTAGCATATGCTACGTGGTTGTCAATAGCTATTCTTCTACTTTGTATCTTGCAGAACTTATCCAATTAATTCTCAATAAAGATAATGCTGCTGGTTTAGAGTTTCCATCTTTATAATAAACTTGAATGCGTGGCTCAAATTCTCCTTTGACTGCAAGTCTTATATCGTCCGCTCCTGGATTCTCATATTTAATTGTAGCAACTGTAACAGGATCTTCATATTTGCTTGAATCCCAAGTAAATCCACATGACACTTCCCTGTCGGTTGATCCGCTTGCTATATTTTTAATTTCAGCAACTCCAGATCTATGATGAAAGGTGTAATTTTTTGTAGAGCCATTAACTGTTGTGCTGATCAAATTATAAGCATTGCCAGCCGTGGCACGAACCTCGTTAATCTGCGATTGTAGGTTTCTTAACTTTTGCGGATCTACTGGTTCACCGTCAGCAAATACTTCTGCCATTTTATACCTCTTCTAGTTTAGCATCAAGAGATTTTTCATAATCTTCTTTTGCTTCTTGTTTTTGTGTTAACTCTGTTATCTCTGCTCTAAGGACTGCAACTTGTGTCTCATATCCTGAGACAAGTTGCCCAATTCTTTCCTGTAAAGCAGCAATTACTAATTCTAATTTATCCATATTCCTATTCAGTCAATTCATTTACTGTTGAAAGTTCTGAATTTAGAACAGACAATTGGCCATCAATTTCTTGCACAGCTTCTTCTATTTTAGAAACAGACTCTGTGTCTGGAGCATTTTTTGCATTCTCCATTAATAGATCCATTTCAAGCCCAAACTTTTTATATTCTAGGCCTCTTACACGAGATTCAATAATCTGTATTTTGTCGCTTTTTGATAATGTAGTCATTTTACCCTCCTTTTATATTATAGCATTTCTAAGATATTAGTCAATGCTTCTATCTTTAAATCTATGTCTGACTCAGTATCTGAATCAGCTGAATTCCCATCTATAATTAATTGCTTTTTTCCATTTAAAGCTTTTATCTTTTGATTAATTATATATAACATATCATTCTTTTCTATAGTCATTAAATCCATCCGCTCCATGTTCCATAATAAGTTGTTCCATTAGTTCCAGTCATTACGACTCTTGCTCTTCCGTACCTAGCCGATGTAGAATAAACAATGTCTGAATCTGATGTTCCCATTCTAAACGCCCATATGGTTCCGCCTGCGCTATAAGGATACGTTCCAAATCCTGGGAAGCTTCTTGTTCCACTTGCTAAAAGAGTTCCTCCACCTGCAGTAGTTCTAATTTCAAATTGCATTCCTTGAATATTTGACCAATCTCCGCTTGGTGTTGGGTAATCGCAGTACCATTGTAAATGTGTTGGAGATGTAGTTTTTCTTGAAAACTGTAAAGATGGTGCAGCGCATGTTGGTATAGTAAATGCTGTTGCCGCTGGGCCAACTTGTGATGAAAATGCTGTTCCAGATCCTGCAGAATTAGTTGCTGTTGCCCAAGCCTTAAAATATTTTCCTACATCTCCTGAAACAATAGTGTACGTTCCGCTTGTGCTTGTTGTGCTTGCACTTAATGGATCAGATGTAAGAACTGGGCTGGTTCCACTGTGCAACTCTAAATAATAGCTAGTAGGAGATCCAGACCAACCTGATGTTGAATATGTTATTATACTACCTACATTATAATTTCCAGTATTGGTGCTTATTGAAACGGTACCGCCAGAAGGTGCTACTGCATTTTGATTCCAAACTGCTGTTGCTGTAACATTTGATGTTGGTGTATAGCTTGATCCAGCAGAATATACGGTTCCACCTATATTCCATCCTCCAAAAGTATATCCAGTTCTAAGAAGTGTTCCTTGATTAGAGAGTGTAACAGAATTACTAGTTGCTCCATATCTCATATACATTGTTATGCTTGAAGGTGGATTAAATAAGCCACCAACTGCAATTGGGCCATACGTGGCACTCAGAGAAGGTGTATCGTAGTATGAATTTGTTGGGTAGTATCCTTGCGTTGCAGAAGGAGCTGACCCTGAAGTCTGGCCAGTACTACTGTATGAAACAGTAAAAGAAGTTTTTGTTGCAGATGGAGCGGTATGATTTGTACCAGCCGTCTGTGTTGTAGTTCCTCCACCAGTTCCACCATTTTGTGTTGCGTTCCAAGTTACCGTATAAGTTCCAGCTGTAACTGTAACGGAATTAGTGGTAACTACTTGATTTGGCAAAACACCATTTGACCATGTTACTTCTGCACGTATCGAATATCCAACATCAGAATTCTGTATTGTATAAGTTGTGCCATTGTTTTGTAAAATAGTACCGCCAGTAAATGAATTTCCACCAGTTCCACCGTCTGCTCTTCTCCAAATCCAAGAAGGTGTTGGAGTAGGGTTTCCAGTTGCATCTGTTTTAGACAATGTTATTAAAGTTGTAGGAGTAGTGCCACCTGATATAGATGCTGAGCCTCCAGACGGTGCTACTGGTTGAGATGCTACTAAAACTGTTCTGTTATCATCAACGCCATCATTTGTGCTAACTCTAATCATAGATGCTGTTGAAATTAAAGTAGATGTTTGCGATGTGCTATCTGCCCACGTTCTAATTATATTTTGATTATTTTGAATTGCTGTAGTGCTTGGAACTGCAGAAGTCAAACTGTTATTAACAAAATAAACATCTGCATAGCTCTGTCCCCAATAAAATTTCACTTGATATCTTGCAACTTGCGCTGCGTCAGTATAGTAATTTCCCCAATATGTAACAACAAAGGTGGATGCATCTGAATAATACCAAAGACCTCCAGGAGACGTAGTTGAAGAGCTTGAAGTAGATCCTTGTCTTAGATCGGCGGAAAGTGGGGCAAGAGTAATTCCAGAATTACTCTGACTAGGTATCGATGTCGAACCACCTGGGTCTACTCCTCCCCAGTTTATATATCCATTTGTGGAAACATACAAGGTTGTTCCAGAATTAAATGCCGAAGGCAAAGTAATTCTTCTTTGAGATCCAGTTATCTGATAGCTTATATAGTATGTATAGTTTGATGTAGATGTACCAGAATATGCTGTTGGTCTAGGTATAGAAGCTAAGGATGTAAATGTTCCAGCGGTCCCAACAGTTTCTCCGCCTTGCTGATCTAATTCAGAATATGCCTTAATACTATTTATTGTTACTGTTGGATTTGTTGCTCCAGATATTATTGTTTGTCTTGGCATGGTATTAGTATTAAGCGTATACGTTCCATTGCCTCCAGAGGCTCCGCTTATTGTGTAATTAATTGCCCAACTTTGTGCACCTGTTGTACTACTTACATTAAACTGAAGAGTTCTTGATGTTCCTACTGCTTCAGTAAATGTGCTTATTGGTGAATTTGATGCAGATGAGGATATGTTTGCTACAGTATCCCATGTTCCAGATGCGCTTATTCCTCCAGATGAGTCGTACTGATTTAATGTTGTTATTACTTGTACTGCTGGATTTGCTAATGTTCCTCCAGCAACCGACCCAGAGCCGTAACTCCAAAGATTATAGGAGTCTGTATCTGATGGCTTAGATGAGGCAATTTCAATTAAAACAGTGTTTGAAGTTGGGGAAACTCTTTGTTGTGTTGGGGTTGCTGGTGTTGTAACAGAACTTACATTAGTTAAAGAATATGTAAAAGATCCTGGAGCAACAGAAACCTTACTTGTTGTTATAACGCTTGCGCTTACACCAATTGAAGTTCCAAGCTCATAATCTGAACCAGAATTAAATACAGTCTCTATTGCATAAATATAGTTATCTGAGTCTGACGCCTGAACAGTATAAGAATAAGATCCGTTGTTTTGAACTACTGTTCCTCCAGTAGTTGAGTTTACTGAGTTTTTATACCAAACTATTGTGCTTCTTGCCGCTTCTGGCTTATATGCATCTGTTATATCCCAACTTGAAGAATAGCTTAAAATATCACCAACTTTTGGATTTGTAATATTTAAAGTAGGGGTCCCGCCAGTTGCTAGTCTTGGCTTCTGCCTAACAACATAATATCTTAATGAGTCTGCTGTTCCAGAATAAGCAGAGTCGGAAGCATTTGCTCTTACTCTAAATGTTATCCATCCTTTATCAAAATTTGCGCCCGTTGTTCCAGTTATAGTAAATGTGTTGGTCTGTGTAGATAAAGTTGAGAAAGATTGTTCATAATTTATTGTGCCGCCAGTTTCTGCAGAATAGGCCATCCATTTGTAATCATACGAAGTTATTGTATATCCATTTCCATTCCAAACTCCTCGATCACCCTTATAAGTATTTCCAACTCTTAAAACTGTACCGTATGATATTTCAGATGTTGTTGTTGTATTATTTGATATAAATGGATTTGTATTTGGGAATACACCTGAAAGAGGCCAAACTCTGGTCCACCCAGCATTGATTCTTGAATAAACATATCTTATCGCAGAAGACCATCCAGAATTAGTTCTGGCATAAATATTTTTTACAGCAGTTGACCACCCTGTATCTTTTTTAACATAAATATCTGATGGCATTGTTTACCCTATATCTGTATCCAGATATCACCCTCAGAACCACCTGAAGGTGCTGTTGTATTTACTGTAATATTTCTTATTGCTCTTGTGTTCCACGTTGTGGCGCCAGATATTGTAGTTCCTGCTGTAATTCCAGTCAGTGGGTTTAATTTACCCATTACTAAAACAGTTCCACTTAAACTTCCTCCATTTGGCTTTAAAGCAATTCCATTTGTTGCATGTATTAAAAGATCTCCTCTGGAAACCCCAGACAGTTCGTCTGCGTGAGCAATCCAAGAATTATAGCTTACGCTTGGAGAACCTCCACTTCTTGAAAGCTGGATTTGATTTCCACCCAATGTCATACTTACATCTTCTACACCATAATATCCACTTACTTTTGAGTTTACTGTGACTGCTCCACCAGTACCCCAGTCAGTGCTGGTATCTGCCATGGCAAGGGTAGCATTATTTGAAAGTGTAGTTGTTTTTGTTCCATTGATAATTGTAAGATTTCCTGATGTATCAATATCTGTATATGTAGTATTTAAAGAACTTGCTGTTATACTACCTTGTATTATCGTATCTGAACCTAAAGTTATTGAATTTGAACCAGCTGCTTTGGTTATTCCAGATGCCCCTCCTAACCTAAAAGAGCCGTCTGCATTCCAATAGTCTCCACCATTAACTATATTTCCTTTTACCTCAAGTGTTCCAGTTCCATAACTTGTCCATTTAACATAAGCGTTTGCATTTCCTATATTCATTGCTGGATAAATTACTCCAGACTGAACATCCCATCCGATAAAAAATCCTGTATTGGTACTAGTATAAGAATCTTTTGCAACCGTTGTTCCGCCTGTAACATAGGACGAGTATATGTGTGCACCATTCGTATTTACTACTAAACTTTTTAGAAGAGCAGCATTTACTCCAGTTCCGAACTTATCCGTTAAGCCTGTTACTCTTGATAAAGCTGTTGATCCATCTGCAGCTCCCTGGTCCTGTGCTGAGACCCATCCTGTTCCATCGTATCTAAAAAGCTTATTGCCTGAGCTTGTATTAACCCAAAGGTCTCCAGCAACAAAAGTTACTCCAGATATATTGGGTCTAACTGGACCAGTTAATTCTGTTCCCGTAAAGGTTCTATTTTTTAAATTAGCAATAGTTTTAGCTGACTCAGAATCCTGTGCAGTTTCCCAGCTATCTCCGTCCCAAATCTTTAAAACATTATTTGCAGATGTATCTATCCATGCATCTCCGACTTTATGTCCTCCAGATGGTACTGTTGGAATTGATGATGAATAATAAACCTTAGATGTATCATTTAATAGTCCGCCTAAAGATGAACCAGACTCCACAGTTATCTTTCCAGATATAATGGCTCCAGTAGCATACAGCTGACCGTTAGCATTAACCTGAAATCCTGCTTGTCCTGATTCTGCACTATTGATTGATGGTGTTGCAGTATTGCCAGTCCACAAAACAATATCTGTACCTGCCGTTTGTCTTGGCCGAACTCCAACATATGATCCACCGTTTGTTGCAATGATTGAAGGTGTGGAAGAGTTTAATGTAACACCTCCAGCAGAAATTGTGTTTGTTCCTACTGACCAATTTCCAACTAATGCTTTTGTTGTTGTAAATGTTGGGCTTCCAGCTTCAGCATTTGAAATAATTTGTGTTGTCTCTGTGCCCTCAGAGTCATAAGCAAATAGCCCAAGATGGTTTAGTGTAACTTTATTTAATACATTATCAGCAGTCCTAGCAATAAAAGATCCACCGTTAGTTACTGTTAAGTTTCCACTAATCTTTCCAGATCTAGCATTTATATCGCCAGTCAAATAGAGATCAGTTCCGTTGAAATACATAAACTGAGTATCTGTACCAACTCTCAACTGACCTGTTGTTAGCCAAAAATTATTTTTATTTCCTGTCTTATTCAGTAAAATTCCATGATATGTTCCAGATGATAATGCTGGGGTGTTGGTTATGCTTGTATTAATTGACTCTAATATGCCAGTACCAAATTTAAACTGATCGCCTGTAGCTCCACCAATTGATATATAAGATTTTAGTCTTGCTAAAGATCCTTCTGCTGTAGCAACTGAATCTTGTGCAGTAAATGTTCCAGAGGTAGTATATGTTTGCGTATTGTTAAACTGGTCTACTGATGCTACTTGATAGTAATATGTAACATTTGGTATTAGTCCAGATACTGTAAAAGATACTGTGGTTCCACTTGATGGGTGATCAACATATCCGTATTCATATATTGGGTTTTCGGTTTGAGTTGTCCACCTTATTCTATACCCACGACAATCTTCATCTGTAGATTTTGTAAAAGATATTGTTGCTTGCAAACTAAATCCAGTTTTATCATTAGTGTCTACAACAGCTGTGGCAGAAACATTTGTAGGATTAGAAGGAGCAGTTGTATCTGTTGGGTCTATCTTGTCTGGAGTTACGGTTACCGTGTTACTATAACCAGTAAACCCTCCAAGTTTTTTAGAAAATTTAGCTCTAACACTTCTTTGTGTAGAATTAATTGTTGGAACGTATGCTGGATTTGATGATGTTACACCTACATTAGTCCATGTAGCGCCCGAGTCTGTACTTTCTTCAATATAAATTTTATCAAATGTAGAGTTAGCCGTATACGAAACATTGTATGCCATCGGTGCTTTTGTAGCAGAAATTACTGGAGCAGTAAGAGGATCTGAATACTTTGTGATAGAATATCCTGTAACAAAGCTTGTTTGCAAATTTTTGTCTCTTACATAAATTGCACCAGTATAATCTATTTCAAATGCAGTAAATTCTCCAAACACTTTTTGTAATTGATTAGAAGATATTATAATTTTTTGCTCTAGTGGTGGAATTTTATCTTTTTCTACAAACGTCCACCATGTTGCATCCGTATCATTTGTCTCATCTAGTAATTGAAGTCCAAAAGAGTCTGCCAATGTATTATCATTTGTTCCATCTTTAAATGTTGGATCAAATTTCCAGAACAATGAAAGGTTTCCTGCATTATCCCACTCATGCCTAATATCATAAACTGCTTTTGGCTGTTTCAATAATGTGACACAAAATGTTTCTGAAAATGGAGATAGGAGACCAGAAGTAGTTCCTTCTGCCTGTAACTTTACGCAATATGTTGCTTTTTGAGTAGCACTTATTTGTATAGTTCCAGCTTTTGTAAATGATGTTCCATACTGCTTAAACTCTTCTCCAAAATCTCCGCCCTTAATCCATACGTTAACCTGCTTAAGTTTTCCAGGAAGATAGTCTTGGCCAGTTGCATCTTTTCCTGTCCAATTAATATATAGGATAGAGTTTACTGCATCTACATCCTGCTCTCTAAATTCTGGAGCAGCAAGCTCTGGCTCTGCAATTGTTGTAAAAGAAAATATATTAGATTCGCCACTTACTCCTAATTTTGGATCTTCATAAACCCATGCAAACGTTAGACCATACTCTGTACTTGGAACAAATCCAGTAAAGACTAAATCTATGTACTTTCCGTCAGTAGACTTGGTTTGCGTAGGATCAAGATCAAAAAAATTAGCCATTATTAACTACCAAAATTTAAATCCATCTTATATTCTATAGTTAACTCTCTGCCAGCAACTTTTTCAATTTCATCTATGTTAGATCTCGCTATCATTCCGTATGCTGGATCAAATGTATCTTCATCATTTATTCTTAGTCCATCTACTGTAATAGATGTAGCTGAAGTTGTTGGTGTAACAACTATACCTATTTTGCTAATTAAAGATCTATCTGGGTTTCCAGTAGAGGTCATGTCTGCTATTTGAATATCTTTAATATTCCACCCAACTATATGATTTGTAAAATTAAATTCGTAATAATCTACTGATGAACTATATAGCCTTACTTTAACTGAAGATAAACTTGAGTTATTAACTTTATATGAAAAAGATATTGTATCAAAATTACTATATCCAGACATATCAAAATTTGGTATTGTTGCTATATACTCTTCTGCAGATGTTCCATCGGATGATAAATCTAATGAGCTATTCCCAACTCTATAATCTGTTTCATTTAGTACTGGTGCTGGTGACCATTCAAATGGAGACTCAAACGTAGTGATAAATTTATTATCATATGCATTAGATGAAGATCTTCTTCCAGGGTACAGGGCTACCTCATTTATTTTCCCCGCTAAATTTGTAGGAAGCTTAGTGCTATATATTGCTCTATAGACGTAAGGCTCTACAGAAGTATCTATATCTATTCCTCCAAATAAAACAGGTACACTGTAAAACTCAAAACCTAGTCTTGTGTTTGTGTCTGTAAGTTGATACTCTGAATCTTTTGCAATACCAACAGATAAAACTTTATCAAAAAATGTTCTATTGCCTGCCAAGAAGTCAATTAAAAATCTTTTACCGAATCTTGTTATCATGCTGTGCCTCCTTGAGAAACTGGCTTAGTGCTTTTTACTTCAAACTTCTTAACCTCATCTTCTGAAGATATGTATATCCTCATAGAAACTTTAACCTTTGCCACATTATTTTCATAATATATTTCTTGAGTTATTGGCTTCTGAATATCATCAAGCTGTGGCCTTCCTCCTGGTGGAGGAGGTGGTGGTGGCGGAGGCGGAGTGTCTCCTCCTCCTTGTGCGGCAAAAGGATTTACAACACTTGAAGAAGACTTATCCTCCTGATCAGACAGCCAAAGCTTATTAAGGTAATACTTATCTACCTCATCACCAATAATTGGTGGAGTTACTCCTGCCGTATTACTTTTTTCTGCCATTTATTTATTATACCATTTATAGACTATATTAAATAGCTCTACAGACTATACTGGTATTCACCCCCTGATAGAAACCTAATCTAACTGAAGTAACTATATACTTTTTATCAGTATGAGATAAATCTTGTAATGGATAATTAACTCCAATAATATCTCCTGGCATAATTAATGGGTTTCCAAAAACTTCCATTTCTACACTCTGTCCTTTATTTAATTGTGTTGATATTATCCAATCAGCTAGCGACTTTGCATCTGTTTCAGACTGTATCCATGTCGAATCAAATTGAACTGGATATTTTTTAGCTCTGCTGTCTGGGCTATCTGTTGAGTACTCAACTACTCCACCGTCTACTACTGGATTTCCAACTACTTGAAATGTATTATATTGGCCATCTGCGAGATTTACGAACCCAGATGTATTATTCATAACAAACATTTCTGCAGTAAACGGTTGAAGCTTGCTTGCCATTACATTAACATTTTTATTTACTCCAGAGGACAGGTATAATGGTATTGCTGGGTTTGCAGAATCGTATCTAACCTTTATCTTTTTAATCTGCCTGACAACTGATCCAAATTCTTTTAGTGAACCATTTCTTGAGTCCCTTGTTTCTCCCGCATTATATATAAGATCTCCAAATAGCATCGATATTGTGTCATCAGAATATACTCCATTATACTTGTAAGAACCTTTAGAGTTTAAACTAGTATAGTCTATATCTGTCAAATTAGATGTCTCTGGAATATTTAACCCATAAACATAGTCATAATAAACAATTCCTTGTCCACACAATAAACCAACTCTATTAGATGGAGCCAATGGTGAAGATAAATCTTCTGCATCAATTCTAAAGCCATTTATAAATATAGTAAGTTCATTTTTAGTTAGGGTACCACCAGAATTATATGTTGATTTTACTAGCACATCTACATTATATGTTTGAGCTGCATAGACTCCAGCAAAAGTGCTAATTGCATTTGTCTGAGAGTCTTTTAGTATTGTCGTTAACCCATTTGTAGTAGTTTTAAGAATCTTGATATCTTTAGAAGATCTAGAGCCAGCTGTGGTGCTTACAATTATATGATAGCCTTTCTTCCCATTTTCCGCTGCAAAAACTGTAAATCCTCCAACCTGATCTGTTGAGTATGAATCTTTTAGTCCCGTGTCAAATTGATTGTCAAAAAACATTCTTGTACCCATTGAATAAAAACCTGGTTTAGACGTTGTTGTAATTGAATCAAATGATACTACGCCAGAGGTGTAATGGCTTTTACTTTTATCAAAATTTGTTACTGGATAAAACGATTTACCAATTTTAGGAGATTTGGTGTTCCATGCATCCCTTGCAGAAGAATATACCGAATTTAAATCTCCTTTAAATTCTGGATCTCCTGGGGCTGTTAAATTTATTGGTCCGTGGATTGCTACAGTTGCATTTCCTTGATTGCTATGTGCCTTAGCAGAAGTCCCAAGCGCTCCCCTTTTTTTAATTTTATATCTTCCATTTGGCTTAAATGTATTGATATTTTGTGCATCTGTTTTTGCTAACGAGTAATGCTTCCAAAAATCTGCAGCATTAGTAATTAGAACAGATTGTTTTGTATTATCTGAACTCTTATAGTACTCAAACTCTAATCCTTCATATTCAATTGCTTCTGAGTCTATAAGAAGAAACCCAGAAAAATCTGGTATGACAAGATCTGAATCAATCAGCTGATCTACGCTTTGCATGTTTAAGTTTATATAATTAGATTCTGTTGAGTTTAATGATACAGAAAGGGTTCCTGCAGCTAGCCCTTCTTCTGAAGATACCCAAACTGGCGCTGCGCTATTTGCAACGTACCCACTAGTTCCTGGTGCAGACCATAGAACCTTAACAGAATTTCCAGCAACCTTTTCCTTTTTATTTAAGCTGATTATGTTTGGTATATATGAAACTGACCCACCAGATGATATCTCTTCGTTTGTAAAAATCCACTCTTGTGATCTTGCAGAACTATATATTGAGTCTCTAGTGTATATTTGCATAACGTCATTGTTATCAACAAACATATTTATTTGCATATCTCTACATAGGTCTTGCAGTGCTTCCCATACAGTCTGCCCGTCTTTTGTCCAAAAATATCTTACAACTGGAATAGACTTATCATCAGTTGCAATATTAATATTATAATTAGAGTATCCTATTGAATCTAATATTCTTCTTATTATTGCTGTAGCTGGAGTATCTTGAACTAAAATCAATGGAGCAATAGTATCTTGTAATATTTTACTTGAGTCTAGAGCTTTTATTACTGCAGATCCGAACTCTGACATACTCCACTCAACCATGTAGTACTTACCCTGATTTATCTTAACATCATTCGTGCCATCGTTTACAACAATGTATGGCGAAATAATAGCATTCTTATCAAGGTAGGTTATTGAAGAATCTATGTCGGCGTCTCTATTATATTCTTGAAGAATATTATTTGATTCATCAAATTTTGCAATGCTTATAGATAAAAGATTTGAAGACAATGTTCCGACTGGTAGTATAGAATCTTCATTAATTGTTGTTTGTTTTGATATTTCAAAATCTTGTATATCTTCACTAATATCCACAACCCATCTTGGGCTTAGCTCTAATACAGCAATAAATTTTCCAGTATCTGAATTTGTAGCAGTAAGGGATATTTTTTTAAAAGATTGTGTAGAAGAGTATGCAGATGGCTCGGTAGTAGACCAAGATGTTCCGTTATAATATGCTACAGCTTCTCCATTTGAATTTAACGATAAGCCTGTAGCTAAAGTTACCTCTGTATTATCTGACTTTGTACCCTTAATAGTCCAGGAAGATGGCGTATCATGGGAAGTTTCAAATCTAGCAACCACCTTATTACATGGAACTAGTTTAGATCCTGGGGTACTTTCATTATCAAAATATTCTAAGGATATACTTATGTCTTGATTTTTTGGACCAAGCCAGTACTTATACGTTGTATCTGGTCCTGGATAGTATAGCCTAGGCTTTGTAGGCATTCCTATCGATCTAGGGCTCTCAAAAGAATTTGGGGGAGTATCGGTTTGAACACCTGGAGATACTTCAGAAGTATATATGTAATATTTAATTCCTGGCTTTACTGGTCTATATGTAGAATAGATGCTATCTATTGGAAATAAATTTTTAAAAGCATTTGATAAAGAGTGATCTGTTCCAGAAGATGTGGCTGTAATTTTATCAACCATGTTATTTAAGTTATACTCTATTGTTCCACCTGTGGAAACTAATACTGAATATTCTTTTTTAAATACATCCTTTACTGCACTAGAGACGTTTATCATACCTGCTCCAATGAACAGCTAACACTCCAATAAGGCTGAATTCCTCTTTTATACAATGTACAATTAAATTCTGTGAATACAACTGTATATATATTATCTGTTGACAGCTCGGCGGCAGATGCAGATGTAGAAGTATTTACTTTAATTCTAAAGCTTTTTTTACCAGCTAGGCTTTCGTAAAATGTTTTTAAATCTTCCGCTCCCCAAGCTCCATCTACGGTTTCATTTCTATAGGAAGGTAACATTGACCAAGACAAAGAAAATATTTTTTTGTCTGCTACTATAAATTCTCTAAGGGTTCCATTAGCCATTCTGGAGGATTGTTTAATCCTATTTGTTCCAACAGAAAACTCAGATCTATTATGCTCCGAAACTCTTCTAAATTTTAGAATATCTTTATCTGCTGGAAGCAAAATATTTCTGGTGGCCACTGTGGCATTATAGTCTTGACCGCCTGCTGTTGATGAATTTGCTGTAGCTCCAGGGTAAGCAAATTTGGCAGGAGAATATGTAGTTATACACAAAGGATCTTTTGCCTCTATGTATAATACCGAACCTTTTGGTAAATTTTCAAAACTCATTATTTTATCCTACCTAGTAATTTTGGTTGTCCCATTTGTAATTGTCTATCAGACATCACTGCGAATACTTCTTGTGCCGCTGCCTTTGCCAATGCTCTTTCATCCATGCCAGGGGCTGCGTATACATTGATATCACCTATTGTAACATTACTTGCTGCTCCGCCAGAACTCATCATAATTCTTTGTGACTTTCCGAGCAGGCCACCAACATTATATCTTGGAAGGCTGGCATTTCCAACCAACCCACCCATTGCAAAATTATTTAAAGAGTGTAGATTTTCATAACCAATATTTTTTGCAGAGTTAGCATTAATAACAAACTCTCCATTTGAAAGCATTGCTGGGATTGAATCAGATGTTCCAGTTCCTGGTCCAGTAATTAGTCCTCCAGTTTGTGCTTTAATAGAATACTGAACTCTTCCAGTATCCATATTTATGCCCTCAATCTTAATTGTTCCAGTCTTCTTTACTACATTTGGATCAGCTGTAGGAACTGCAATAATTCCACCCTTTGGTCCAACCTTTACAATGTCTCCAACCTTGAGACCTCTTCCGCCCTTATTAAATTTGGAAATAGCTATTTCTAAAATTCCATCTGTTAAGTAAACCTTTTCTCCAGTAGTAGGATCTATTGTAGTTGTTGCTGTGCTCTTTCCTCCAGGCTTGTCTAGAGTAGAGGTGTCAACCTTTTCTTTAGTTTTGAAACCTAATGCCTTAGAAATAAGATCACCTAATTCTTTGAAAGTCATTCCACCAGTGATTAGTAATGCTTGGGCTTTAACAGCTTCCATATCTCTATTTAATACATCAGTCATTCCACCCTTTGTAGTGACATTACTTAATTGCAATCCGTTTGGACCGTAGGTAGGAGTCTGTTTTGAAGCATCAAATGATAATGCTTTTCCAGATGCATCGAAGAATTGACCGAAAGCTTTTTTAATGTCTGCTGCAATGTCATATCCCTTTTGTCCTTTAGCTATCGTTGCATCTTTTTGAATCTGCTTAACAAGTGCAGTTAATTGATTATTTGTTTGTGCATCTGCAGCAGCTTTAGCCTTTGGATCTGTTATAAATGCATTTGTTTGTTTTTGCAACAATAAATCTTTATATTGCTGAGAGTAATTTGAAATTTTAGTCAGTGCTTCTTGAGCTCTTGCAGCCTCATTTTGAACATTTTGATAGGCTATCTGTCTCTTCTTTTCAGCTTCCGCATTCTTCTTTTGTTGTTCCTGCAAAGCCTTTTCTTTTCTTGCCGCTTCTTCCTGTATAGCAAGTCTTGCCTGCTCTGCCTGTCTAGCCTTTTGTAGCTGTATAAGCTCTAATCTAGCTCTCTCTGCAGCTTGGAAATCACCTTTAGCTACAGCATCCTGATAATCAAGTCTTGATTTCTGTAACTGAATCTCATAAGATTCTTTTCTTTCTGTAGCATCTAATGCTTTTAATTTTGCATCTGCTGCTTCACGAATTAAATCAATCTGTTTTTGTAATTTATCATTTTGATCCTGAGCAGCCTGAGAGGCTTTCTGTTGTGCAAGTGCTGCTTCTCTACCAGTCTTGTTAATTATATCTTGTAAGCCAGCCATTGTGTATCCGACTTTTTGGAATGTTCCATTTAATCCAGACATTCCTAGACCAGACTTGAATGCTGTTTTACCAGATTCAATAAGCTGATCTTGAGCAGCACTAAATGCTGTAAGATACTTATCGATGGCAAGTGCTGCATCAGAGCTTATTGCTTTAAGGTCTACCTGAACACCCTTAATTAAGAGTCTCCATTTTGCATAAATTCCAGCTATTGTGTCACTTTGAGAAGCTATGACCTGAAGTTCTGCTGGAAGAGAGCTAAATGCTGATGCTCCAATTGCATCGTTGAAGTTTCCAGATGATTGCATCTTTGCAAGAACCTCTTGAAGAGCTACATACTCTCCTTTAAGTTTTCCAGCAGCATCCTTTTGATTGCTAATTGCAATTATTGACTTGTCAGTTAAATCAATAACTGAGCTCATTCCTTCTATTATCTTTGTCTTAAACTGATCTGTATTTGCACTACCAGCTTCTATTACTTGAGATAAGTGATCGTAAGAGTATTCGGCAGCTGTTGCAGAATCTTTAATTCCTTTAAATGCAGTGTCTGTCAAAACCTTTACAGCCAATGTAGAATTTTTGGAAGCTGCTACCATTCCCATAACCTTCTTATTGGCTTCTTCAACACTCATTCCAGCAGCAACAAATTGAGCTTTAATATTTGCAGCAAGTTCTCCGATATTGCCAGAATTTGCTCTATTAAATGAGTCAACAAATTCAGTTAAATTTTTAGAAGCATCTTCTTTATATTTCTTTAGCTCTTCAATGGACATATTAAGTCCAGTTATTCCACCGAAAGATACTCCGCCCTTACCTACATTCTGTAATGCAGATTGTCTTTGTCTTACTAAATTAATCTTATCAGCAAGTTTTGTATACTCTATGCCAGCCTGTTCTGCAGCCTTGGCATTCATTCCAAATCTTAGCTGTGCATCTTTATTCCACTCTTTTGTTTTCTTAATTAAAATTGCAATAGTAGCAACTATTGCAGTAATTGCTAACAATGGGCCTGCGGCCTTTAGTGTTGTAAGGGCTGTAACAAAAGCCTTTACTCCTCCGCCTCCAGACTTAAAAGCAGTTCCAGCAGCCATTGCTGCTGTTTTCATTTTAGTAAGTCCAGAAGCAATTTGTGGCATCATCATTGGAAGAACGCTAGATCCAATCATAACTCCCATACCAAGACCAGTTTGTCCTTTAGCCATCAGTGCGCTACCAGCAGCCATTCCACCCATAGAAATTCCCATTTGGCCAGCCATGCCGATTTGTCCTCTTGGAGCAATTAAACCTTGTCTTTGAGCCTCAGCCCTACTCATATCCTGTCCGTCTACACGATATTCTGTTTTTCTAAAACCGTAGTATCCTTGCTTTCTTGACTCTACAACTCTTCCATCCTGTGAAGTTTGTCTCTTCCAATCAGTTAGCCCGATAGGCCCAGTCATCATTCCTGGTCTATAATGAGTATCTAATGTTCCAGCCATTCTATGTTGCTGGTAAGCTTCTAATCTAATTGGATTTAAAACTCTTGTTGCAGCATCCTGCATAGCAATTTTAGCTCGCATTGCATTATATTTTGCTGAATCAATTATCTTGGTTCCTGCATCTTTGTATGCACTAACAATATAAGGAACAGACTGTTTTGCTTGATAGGCTAGCACCTTTGCGCCATGTGCTAGGGAAGATGCTACTGTTTTAGACATTGCTTGTAAGTGACCAGTATACATTAATGTAGCATTTCTTAGGGGATCCATCATTTGATTAATCATTGCCTGTGCTGGATTATAGAATCCACCTATTATCTTAGCGCCACCCATTTGTGGAGGGAGTTGTGAAGGAGGATTTAGTTGAGGTGTATATATAACCTTAGAACCTGAACCAGAATGACTTCTGCGCTTTGACTCTTCTATCCTTCTATCAGCTTCTCTTTTTGCTGCCTGCTTCTTCTCCCACTCTGCTCTTGCTGCTGGGTTTCCTGGTCTTCCATATGCAGATCTTCCTGATCTAACAATTCCGCCACCTTTATTAAATTTTGGATTTGCATGTATTGATTGGTATTTACTCCAATTAACTTCCATTCCATCTTCAAATCTTTTTAGAAGGGATATATATGGACCTCTATCTGCTTCAGGTAATGACTCTATAAACTTAATTAATTTAGGATGCATTTCTTTCATTGCATCCTTCATCTTTTTACCATATTTTCTTGGAGTCATGCCAGCTGCAATTGGTGCTGTGTCATAAGCAAAATCTTTTCTGGCTCCACCTCTTACTGCAAGCAAATTAATCATTGCTTGTTTTTCCATAGAGTTCATAACTTCTGCATATGCATCATTCATTGATGCTTTAGGAAATACTCCTGCAGCTCCAACGTCTGCTAAAACATTTCCAAAAACATTTGATCTTGATAAATCTTTATTATTCATTACTAAAGAAGCAATTGTTTGCCTAATCATTTGATCTTCATCAAACCCAGTTCCGCCTACAGCAAACTTTGGATCGAAAGGAGACTCTAAACCTAATAGTTTAGTTTTTCCAGATGGGTCTAGGGGGTTGCGTATTGTTCTAATTGTTTGTTCTGGGGCATCTAGACCAAATACTTCTCTAGCCATTCTTGTTCCGTATACTTCTGCTTTTGCAGTTATTTCATTTGGAACACCCTTAAAGAATTTTAAACTTCCATCTGCATCTTTATAAAGTCCAGAAACTCCAGGAATTGGATAACTTCTTCCAGAACTATGGGAAACCATGTGTCCATATTGAACTGGTGGCATGTCTGCATAACTACTCTTTGCAGTATTAGAACTAATTTGTTTTGATTTTGCTAGAACTTCTAACATTTTTGTTGGAGAAAGTATTGACATTACGTTTCCATAATTCATTCTTCCGCCAACTACGCTTCCACCAGGAATTTGTCCTCCAGCATTAAATACAGAAACTGCTGGTCCAGTCAGGGATTTTGTCCAACTACTTCCTCTTGCAGACAATATTCCCATAATTGTTGGGACCATTGAACCACCAGACTTAACTCTACTTAGTGTTAGCTGTCTTATTATTTCAGACATTGTAGTCTTGCCTTTTATGCCTAAATCTCTTTTAAGCTTTCTCATTCCTGTAATATAATTAGTCTTTGCCTCATCTTGGAATGGAGATAACTCATCTTTAAAGTCACTACCTTTTCCTCTTGCAAGTCCAGCAAACATAGTGTTAAATGATCCCATTAATCCAGCTGACTGTGCTACATAATTATTTGACCTTACTCCAGTAACACCAGCGTATGCTGCCGCATCAGCCTTAGACATTCCATTTGCAACTAATAATTTTTCCAACTCTCCTGGTCTAAAGATTGTAGCAGACTCTCTTGCAGTTATAAAATGTGATTTATGAATTGGATCATATCCTGAAGATAATCCACCTAGTACTCCATAAACTTTTTTAGCTTGAGCATCAGTTATCATTCCGCTTGCTCTTAAATCGTCAACAACTTTCAAAACTTTTCTTGTATAATCTACTGTTGGAATCTGTGTATGTCCTGCCGCCTTAGTAGCCTGATTATACTTATTCTTACTTGAATATGCATCAAGAATTAAATTAGCATTTGGATGCTCTTTGCTTAATCTAATTAACTGAGCAGTTCTAGCTTTTACAAACTCTTCAGTTTTACTTGTACCATTTTGTTTTGCTGCCTTCTTAGCAAACTTAATAGCATCATCATAATCTTTTTTAGTAATCTCTGTAGCTTTTTCAAGTGGCATTCCTGTAAGCTCTGAAAGAATTACTGCATCTGATGCTACAGATGCTGCATTGATTACCTTTGGATAATCTTTTGAATTAACTAATCTTGCCCATATAGATAATACATTTTCTTTTCCGTATCCGTATGTGCCCTTCATGATTTGTCCGCCAAAGCTATATCCATTATTAGCAGCCTCTAGGGCATCAAACATTCCTGGAATTCTATGTATTTTAGGACCAAAAACAACTTCTCCTGGCGTTAAGGCTGCTGTTATTTCTCCTCCGCCCTCAAAAGTATATGGTGCCATTGCAACCAAGTCAGAATTATTAGCACTTAGTGAGGCACTCTGATTTAATACATATCCGCCAAGCGGTACACTTCCAAGTCTATCATCATAATTAATTGATGTCGGACCTGAGACTACGGTTTTATTAGGACCAAATCCTTCTACAAGTCCGCCTTCTTCAAACTTAGGAAATCTTGTTGTCTGTATAGAGTAAGGCGCACCGAATGTTCTAATTCCACGGAGTCTTCCGAACTCCTCCATGATTGCTTTATTGCCTTCTTTTTTATATAAATCTCTTAATGTAAATTGTGCATTAGCATCAGTAACTGGCTGATTCATTAGTGGGGCTTTAGTAAAATCAATTGTTCTTCCTCTAGATGCTGCGTAAGCTGCCACTTCAGATTTTAATGATGCTTCAAGCTGTGCATTAATTGCCATAATTTCTGCCTTTGCTTGATCAACAGTTAATTTACCAGCACGAAGCTGTGCAACAATTGCTGCTGATTGTGTTGCAGCGTTATCTGCTAATCTTGTAGTCATTGGCAATATGTCATCAAATGTTGCTAATAATTCAGAGCTAACTGTACCACCCAAAGCAATTGTTTTCTTTAGTGCTGCTACTTCTGCTTCTGTCTGCATTCCAAGTGTTGCCATAAGGGCATGGAATCTGGCAGCTTCTCCAGCAACTATTCCTGTAGAAATTCCCTTAACGCTTGTTACTCCAGGAACATCTGGGAGTCTATCGTGCATATAAATTTGTGGAGTTTTTGCAATTCCTCTATTTACTGGAAGAGCCCCTGGCACAACTCCCATTAAAGATGCTGGATTATTAATATCTCTTGGATTAACGTGAGACATTGCTCTAGTGTCCATATCACCGACATATGGACTATTAGGGTCAACTTCTCTTCTAATTGGATTCATTATTACGTTGCCAGCTGCGGTTGTTACTACTGGATTCGTTGCGACTGCGCCTTTTGTCATTGCAGCATTAAGGTTCATGTAATCTGAAACTAGTTTAGTTAGTGCTCCGTGTAGGACCTCTGCTGCTTGAGCATCTGAATAAAATGATTTTTCTACAAGCTCTGCAGCTTTTTGTGTAGCAATAATTTCTGGAGTGAGCATTCTCCATCCGTGGGCTCTCTGGAAGAATGCTTTAAGTTGAACAATTCCTTTAGTTATATATCCAAAGAAGTTGGCAAGCACACCAGTTAACATAATTACTGGACCAATAACTGCAGTAAATCCGCCTAGGTACGTTACAGCCTTCTTAATTGGCTCTGGTAAATTATTAAAAAAGTCTAAAACTTTTGAAAAAGCATTTATAAATTTAGTTCCAACTGCTAAAAACTCTTCTCCAACATCTGCAAGATTTGCTTTTAATCCTTCAATGGCTCTTTTATATTTACCTGACGCAGACTCTGTAACCATTGTTAATTCTCGGCTAGCTATGTTTGCTAAATCTTTTGCACTTGAATTCATCAGTTGCATAACCTGAAGAGTCTGGCTTCCTGACTTTCCTAAGTTGTTAAATAGTGCCGCCATTCTTGCAAACTGGAATTTTCCAAACATCTGCTCAAGAGCTCTTGCTTTATTCAATGGATCAAGACCATCTAAAGCTTCTTGCAATGCCATAATCATTCCAGTTGTATTGCCAGCATTTTTTTCAACCATGCCGAGAATGTCTATGCCGAATTCTTGCATAACACCAACCGTTTGTTTAGTTGGGTTAATCATAGATGCAAGTCCAGACTTGAGTGCATTTGCTGCTTCTGAAGCGTTAACTCCACCTTCTCGCATTGCTGTTAAATACAATGCTAGGTCCTCGACGCTTCCACCTAATTGCTTTACAACAGTACCAGCTTTTGGAATTGCTTCAACTAAATCATTAAGTGTTGTTGAAGTTTGGTTTTCAACTGCGTTAAGGAAGTTGATAGACTCTGTCAATTCTTCTGTATTTGATTTGAAAGCAGTTTGAATAGCAAGAGTTGCTTTCATTGCCTCAGCTCTATCTACTTCTCCAAGGACTGCCAGTCTAGTTGTTTCCTTTAAGGATCCTAGTAGCTGATTTCCCTGTTGTCCAGTTGCGGCAATGTCAGCAGCTAGGCCAATTGTTTCTTTAAATGAAACACCCATTCCGCTTGCCAACTCTTTAGAAGTCTGAACTACATCTTTTCTAATTTGTGCAAGTTCTGATGAAGTAGATCCAGCTAGATCTCCGTAAACCTTTACTAGTCTTGTTAGCTCTTGATCAGCTTCTCTAAAAGCACGGGCTGCTTGAGCTCCAAACATTGTAAGCGGAACAGTTAAACCTACTGTTAACTGACGACCTGCCCACTGAGTATTTTTACCCCAATTAATTAATGCGCCTGCTCCTTCGGATAATGCTCTATTCATAATCTGCATTTCCATACGGGCAAGCTGTGCGCTATTCTTTACTGCATCTAATCCTCTTGGAATCATTACGTTATACTGCATCAACCCCTGAGCATTTCTACCAAGTGGCTGTAGTATTGAATTTTCAAGCATTACTTGCTCTTTGGCAAGCTCTCTTATGTGACCCTTAGAAGTTCTTAGATGATTTTGAAAAGTAGAAAAATAATCTCTTAGCTTAAGTCTTCCAGCGTCAAGATTTTTACCAAACTTATCAACATCAGAATTTAAATTAACAAAGTGGCTAGAAAACATTCCGCTGCCAACCAATGTGTCTCTAAATAAATTATTAGAAACTTTTGTTGCAGCAGCTATCGACCTATTAGATGCATTTAGCTCTCTTTGTAATTGCTGTAAACTAGAGGTAGCCCTGTGTACTTCAGACACAAGGCTAGACAAGTCAGCTTTGGCAACTATACTCGTTACAATTTGCTCGTCGGCCACTAATTACTCCTTAGAGTATCCCAACCCCATACCGATTCCAAAACCAGCTTCACTGGCAAACGAACCTTGTAAACTAACCACATCATCTTGTGATGCATCAATTCCCATGGCCCTTCTTTTTATATCATCGAAGGTGGGACCTTCTTTTTCTTCTGCTGTATCATCTAAGTTTATACCCTTAAGCGATGCGGCAAACTTTCTCTGGTTATGCTCTTTTTCATTCATTGACTTCAATGTTTGAACAAGCTCAGGCATTGATAAATTTTCTTCTAACTCTTCGTAATTCTTCCAATGCCCAAGAAGAAATACTTCACCCTCTAATGCGGCTAGATCTAGTTCTGACCAGCCAGTACCGCTGCCGCTATTAGGTTTGGGTCGTCCATCTTAATTCCTCCGCATACTTCAAGGATGCGGTTAATAGTTGGAACATCTAATGCGTCTTCTAGTTTATCTCTATCTGCAACAAGATCTGGAAGCTGAGATTCTAATGCCACTCCGCATGCCTCAACTAAAATACCAATTGTTACATTCTCATCATTTGAGTCTTGTGTCTTTTTTACAACTTCCATAAACTTACGTAGTTGCTTGATTGATAATGGCTTTAGCTTTACTCTGTCGCCATTCTGTAATTCAATTTCTTCTACATCATATACTTTTGTAGCCAATTTTATCCTCCTTTAGGATCTTAATTATTATAGCATAAGCGTGTTACAGATACAATGATTAAGGCCCCCATTTCTGGAGGCCTTAATTTTAATAATTAAATTTAATTATTAAGCTGGTGTCCAAGCACGGTCAATAATCTTGCCGTATTCTGAACCTGCGTGAGATGACTCACCAGATGGTAGAAGACGGAATGTTACTGGGAATGTTGTTGGAGCTGTACGAGCCAAAGAGAACTGTGACTGCTGTACAGAAAGAACACGACGTGCATAATATACACGCTCTGTATTTGGGCTTACAACTGTTGGAGCTTGTCCAACTGCAATAAGCTGACGCTCAGTTGGGGCTGCACCAAGTGCACCTGCCTCAAGACCGAGAACATCATTGTCTCCATCCTCAGTTAATGTTGCCTTACCCTGACCGAATACAATAAGAATATTCTCAAGAGTACCTTCTGACATTTCTGTTGCAATCATAACTTCCATCGCAGACTTGAACAGCTTAGCTGTATCAAGTAGCTGATCTACTGTTACTGAGTCGTATGTTGGGTTATAAGTGATCTGAAGACCGTTATTTGTATAACCTACGTTACGATATGCTGCGCCGTCAACTCCTGGAGTTGTATCTAGCGCATTTAGTGTGCTTGTGTAAGACTCTGATGTGCTGAATGCTGGAACTTTTGTATTTCTCAATAGCGTTCCTGCATTAGTTACACCTGCCTCCATGCTGTCATCGTAACCTACAACTGTTGAATCTTCAACAGAAAGGAACAATGGCGATGCACCGACGAGAATGTTTTTAGCATTACCTACGTTTTGTGCCATGAATTTAAACCTCCTATTTCATGAAATAAATATATATATTTGTGGCTGGCTAGGCCCTTTCCTCTATAGCCAATTTTACGGTATACTATGGCCTAAAGCAAATCAGGCAAATCTGCCATTTCTGTCTGTAATTCTTGAATATTTAACTTCTAATATTACGTCTGCAGAAAAGAACCCTTGCAATTCCTCTGATGGGGCTGTTGGTGATATATCTGCTATAAATATGCTGTGGAATTTATATTTATCCGATAGGCTTTCCCAATAATTTACATCTCTGGCAGACTCGTCCATTCTTCTGAATTCATCTGTCATGAAGTTTCTAATTTCTACTATATCGATTAGATCTGTGGAGTATAGGGTAAATAGGATTTGCTCACAGCATATTAGCCAGTTATTCTCGTAAGACATTCCAACCTTGTCATAAACTATATGCTTCTTCCCGCTCAAAAATTGATTCATTTCTGGCTGCTGTTGAACTGGAACAATTGGAATAATACTCTCATTTAAATTATCTGACCAGTAGTCGTCTTCGTCAAATATGTTATTTTGCTTAAGCTTTTCCCATAAGAACTTTCTTAGCTCAAACATTGCATCTGATTTATAATTAACCATTGACTCCTCCTGCAAATGCTGAAATTAGTGCTGCATCAGCTTCATTGGCCACGCTGTTTGCAGAAAATTTATATTTAACAGTTTTAATTTGTACTGGCAAATCTAAAGCTCTTGCTATTCTAGAGTTAAATATGTTCTGAAAACCAGATCTCTTTATTGATAGATTTACTAGTTGCCCTGTAAAGAAATATTTATATGAAGAAAAGAAAGCATTTTTTGTTGCAGCGCCACCAGGCTTGTTTACAGTTACTGACTCTCCCTTTGGCATAAATACAGTATATCCATTCACATCAAATACTAATCTCTCAGAGTATCTTGGCTTAATTACAACAGGCCTTCCTTCTTCCATGACAGAAGCCTTCTTTACAAAAACATGTCTACGCTTAGAGTTTTTAGAAGGAACAAATGATTTAGAATCTTTAAAATCATAATTTATATTTAAAGACAATCCAGTTTGTGACACTTTCTTTAATTTAAAAAGTCTAGCTGTCTCGTCACCTGTCTTACCCCATTCGTAAACATGATGAAAAGATCTATTATTTCCCCTAGCTTTTGCATCAATATATTCGCCAAAATCTTTATTAACCTGATTAAATATTGTATTTGTAAATAAATTTTGAAATCCAATATTGGATGTAAGCTTTGCCATTACATTTGTTTTATAAAATATTGCTGCAGAAATTTGTGCAACTGTACTATCTTTTATAACACCACTAGCAGGCTGACCAGCCATTAAATTAACTAGTCCGCTTGCAGCCTGTATCGCCAGTGTCTCAGATGCCAATTTGCTGATTCTCCGATCTTCTCATTGAAGAATTGTATCCCAGAGTGTTTCCGAAAGGATCTGTAATTGGCGTAACCCCAACTACCTCAAAAACTGTTGGAGTCTCACTTGGATAATTTAACTCAGTCCAAATAACATTTCCATTCACATCTCTAATGTTTGTAATCTTGTCACGCATAGTAATTCTTTCAGAAGTTCTAACTTGTATAACCTGCTCATTTGTATACTTATTATTAAAAATTTGCTTGTCGCTAGATCTGCTTGTTGTAGAGTTGCTAATAATTCCTTTTGCATAGCAATCTAAAGTTCTTTGATATTGCCACTCTCTTTTCATTGCTCCAGTATCTGGATCTTGTTGCTCATATTGCCTATACAGATCTAACTGCATTGTTAGCATAGAATCTATAAGGTCGAACATTATATTACCTGGACTTTACTAACCATAACATAGTCTGCTAATAGCTTATCGGCATAAGCGTTTCCAGTGCCAGAATAAACTTCAGATGTGTACTCAAAATCCCAATCATAGGTAGAAATAGTCTTTATGTATTTATTTCTCCAAACCTGATCTTTAGAGAAATAATCTTTCATTAATTCTATTGCTGCTAACTCTACATCATCTGGAACTTTCTCCCAGCCAAATCTACCCTGAACCTTATAATAAACTGCGCTTCTAAATACTCCAGAGCTATCATATATAGATGGTGGGACCATTCCGTTGGCCACATAAGTATCGTTATTTATTAAAGATGATTTATTTATTTTAATTCCGTATCCTGTTGCCGATATTTCTACATCATAACCAAAATTATTAATTTCATTAATATTATCAATAAGCAAGGAATCATTTGCATACAGTTCATGTAAATTATTTATCTTATTTGGCAAAGGCAAAACGTCTGAGTCAAAACCGTTTAAAACAAACACATCGTCGTATAAGAAAAATTTTTGACTTGTAAACTGCTCTATTTGTTTTCTAGCATATCTTTCAGCCATAACTAATTCTTTGTATGTCTTATAATTTGGGTCAGAAGCATCTATGCTAAAGCCAAGATCCTGAACATGGTTAAAGTCTACATATGGCGTTACAACATACACCTCGTCTGAGCGACTAACAAATTTCTCTCCAATATAATATTCCCATTTTAATCGGAGTGTCCTGTTTCTATTTGTATACTGGAATGGTATATAGACAACATAAGACCCTGGGTTATTCTCATCTGGGACAGCCTCCAAAGTTTCTAATGAGACTTCTGGATTAATTGCGGGGCTAATAGCAGGATCAACAGTTATGTCATACAACTTAACTGTTGGATTATCTTCTGGTATTGCTATATCACCGTTCCAAAATATTTGGTGTGTTATCGGTGATTGAGAATTTAATAATATCTCTGCCATTTATTAGGCTTAGTTGTAGTACTCCTGTACTTCCTTTGGCGATGCCAACCTAAACCCTTCCTCCTGATCAAAAATTTGTTGAGCTGTATCTGGGCTCATAGCTACGAAAGGATGTTCTCTTGTAAAAGTAAAACCCTTAATGTCGTATCTAAAATTATTTCTTGTCATTCTAACCAAAACTGTATCTTTATCAAGTTTTTGATTTGGATCAAACTTTGGCAAAATCTCTGGTGCATCTTCTGCAGCATCTTCTATACTCTTTTTAGTATTGTTATAAACGGACCATGTAACGCCTTCTTCTGCCAGTGCGGCAATGATATCTGCTTTATTCTTTAGTCCATCTGTGTCGACGGCAAAATCTTCTGCAATTTGCTTCAGATCTTTTACCTTTAATGTGTCAAATGACATATTGTCTCCTTTGGTATGTTAATTAATTATAGCATTAGTAGATTAAAAGGAAAAGCCCCCAAAAATTAATTTGGAGGCTTTTCAGCAGTTTAATTCCTATTTATTAATTAGGAAGCAACTTGAACGTTCTTAACAACGACCCATGCGTCTGCTTGCTCAATTTGGCACCCAACACGAGTATACATTGTATATTCGATTGAGTCCTTCTTTGGCCAGAAGAAGCGATAGACGGTTACATCACGCTTGATACCAATAACAACGTTATTTGGGAATGTCAAGTGGATATCTCCGAGGTTAGCATCATCGCCCTGAGTTTCCTTCAATAGAGGAACTTCAACAATCGGAATACCGAATGCGAATGGTGCTGTGAAGCCAGCTGGACCACCTAGTCCTGCTGTCTCTCCACGGATAATGCTTGCTGCAATATCCTGTGGGTTTACGTTCTGGATATTTTGTGATGTTGAATACAAATAATCCTGAATCAAGTTAGATCCTGACAAGAAGCGAAGATCTGGTCTGCGCTGCTTGTACTTACGTGGGAGAGCCTTAAGTGCACTGTTAAACACTGCACGAGAAACTGCTGCTCCATCTGCATCGACTACGTGGCCATTGGCCTTAGCAATCTTAACAACGCCGTCAAAAGCCTTGTATAGATTGTCACCTGTTAGGGTTGTATCACCGTTAAGGATTACATCCTCAAGGTCATTACCTGCCTGTGTTGCCATAAGTCTTGCAATGTGGTCTTCGAGATCGGCACCTTCAATATTGTCTTCAAGAGACTCAGTTGAGAGTTCCCAATCTAGACGAAGCTTCTTTGTTGTGAGAGAAATCTTGGAGAAAGTAACACCTGCATTTGTGCCTGTGTTTTCAGCCTCTGAAGCAAGCTTCATAAGCTTCTCACCTACGCCAATGCGATCAATCTCAGTCGTATCAGCTCTCATTCGAACTGTACGTGCTAGTTTTCCGACTACTGTTGCATCGAACATGTAATCTAAGAATCGAGCAGACTGCTCTGGATTCAGCAAACCACCTTTACCTTCGGAACCTACGTGGATACCGTCAGAAGGATCTGCTGCTCCAACCATGCTACCTGTAAGGGTAGTATCGGCTGCTGCTGCTTTAGCTAATAGTTCATTACTCATTAGTTTTTCACCTACCTTATTTTATTAATTCACTAACGGAACCGAGGAAAGTGCCGTTCCATTTTGATTTTTTGATTGTTACTTCCCGAGACCCGCCAAGGTCCAAGGACTTCTTAATTGCAGTTTCTGATTCAACTGCATCTACTCTCTTCTCAACACCGTCAATTGTGTTTTTGATTGCATTAACTGCATCTGAGAGTGCTGTGTGCTTTTCTGCTAATTCTGAAATTCGAGCATCTACGCCCTTGCTAAAAGTTTCAACTGTGTCTTTAATAGCTGTAACCTGAGCTGCGTTTGCCTCAGAGGCTTTTTCCAAAGTCTCTGAGAAGAAACCCTTAAGGTCGCCTAGCATCTTAGCAAAATCAGGCTCTTCGTCCTGTGCGTCTGATACATCGGCTGCTTGTTCCAGAACTTCGGCAGAAGTGTTGTTGTCTGTAGACTCTTCTACTTTTTCAACCGTTGGAGCTTCTACTGCTGCAACTTCTTCAACAACTGGTGTTGCCTCTGGTGCACGTAACTTCTCTACAGTCTCTTCTGTATTTGTAACTTCTACGTTTTCCACTTCATTACCTCCTTCTGCGTTTGCCTGTTTTGCAATTTGTGTATCAGGCAACGTTTTCAATCTTGATTTATACGAATCAAGAATCTTATCTATCTCTTTTGATTTATTTACATCATTTGATTCTACCCAACCGATAAGTTCTGTCTTTTTACCAGTAACGGGAGAAACATACTCAGACTCTGTTGACATAAAAACAGAATCGCTTTCTGCACAATAAAAAATGTTTTCCATTCTTACATCTGCAGCAATACCTTTAAAAATCATTTGTCCATTTACTTTTTCAATAGACAATATGTTGCAAAGTTCATTTGCTGGTGAATCAACTATTGACAATTCAACAAGTGCATAGTCTTTAATAAAACGAACACTTTGTCCTGTAGCTTTATTAACTTCATTGTCTGATTCTATAATCTTTCCGCCAATTGAAAATCCTGCTAGGGTTCCATCAAGAACTTTTTCCCAAGTATCTTGTGCGCCTTTTGAAATGTATGCATCTACATAAACACCATTGTAAAATTCTTTTGACTTTGGATCATAGTATGTTTCTGGTCTAAACGAAACAACTTTTCCTACCGCTGTTGGTTGATGCATTTCTCTTAAGTTTCCACGGAAGTTTTCAAAAGCTTTCATGCTTGCTTCCATAGTTACAACGTCGCCAGTCTGATCCAGGTTGTCTAATGTTGCAAATCCTGAGACTGTTCTTTTTTCTCTATTGACCTTCGTAAATGGAACTGCTAAATTGATAACATTTCCATTCGAAGACCAATGTGATTTTTCAATGGTCATATGTGTATATTATAGACTTCTATATATCTAAAGGCAAATAACTAGTTGAGTAGGACTACTCGACTTGTCTTCCGTCGCCCTTGGCATTTCTGCCTTCCCCAGAATTATCTGGAGAATTTGCTGATCGCTCAGCATCCCTGGTTCTGCTTTGCATAGCCTGAGCCTTAATTTCTGCCGCTTTTGACTGCAAGTCTACTACCTCATCGCCACCATCTAGGGGGACCATTCCCTTCCTAATTCTAATTTCATTTGGAGTAAATACCTGCATTCTTAAATATCTTTCATCAATCTTAGACTGAGTATCCTCATCAGTCAGGCTTAACTCATTGAATTTAAGATTTAATGCATCGGTCATTTCTTCAATTATCTTATTTAGCTTTTTCTCTAATATATCTTGAGCTGGAGCACATACCTGCTCTTTAAATGTTTTATCTGCATCCCTAGCATTTGCTAGCGATATACCAGTTGCTGTTCCAATTTTATTAATAGGAACTCTGTGCGCCATCAATATTTCATCTCTATTTGATGTCCTATAAACATTAAATGAAGATTCCTGCTGGCCCGCCTCAATTGGTTCCATTTTAAACTCAACCTTTGAATCTGGAGAATCTGGTGGAAGAGGAATATAAAGTGATCTGTGGTTCTTTCCCTTCAATCCAACTTGGAAAAATTCTAATAATTTACGCTCAGACTCTGTAGACAACTTAGCACCTTTAACAGTAATAATATATCTAGGCACGGCCTTATTTTCAAAATAATCTAAGTTATATTTTCCAGCAAATTCATTTCCTGCCATTGCGCTTTGAGCTGCAATTATATCTGGAATTCCGTAATAATTATTTTTAGGAGTATATTTCTTTAAATGAATAATTTCATTTGGACGATCAGTTGAGCCTGCAATTGGATTTGCCGTTTCTGTATCGCCAAAGTTTCTAAAGAATACTGCCTTACCATATAGCAATTGCACAAAACCGTCTCTAAGGCGTCTTACACGCATTGTCTTTGATGGGATGTGTCCAATGTACCCTATCTTGCCACCAGTGGTTCTACCGACCTCCAGATACCCATTACCAGTAGCTTCTACGTCGGTGTAGAACTTAATAAGTGTTTCCTTAAACGTTTCTTCTTCATTACAATCTTCAAGCCATTGATGTAGATCTTGTTTAATCCTATTTAATTTTCTTCGGGCTCTCTCTAACTGCTTTTCATCTTCAATTGAATCTAACATATCTGTAGTTTTTCTAGATTCTATAAAATCAAACCCAAGACCTACAATATTAGAAACCTTAGCATTAATTGCAGCATAGTTATACGGTGAAATTTCATAAATTGTAGATAAATAATCTAGATTATATTCTGGCTGCACAAGATCAAATAATGCATACCCGCTTACTGCCTGCTGAATTAATAATTGTTGTGTTGCAGCACCATCAGTTCCAACAAATCTTTTTTGAAGATCTCTGCTAACTTTTCTTCTAAATGATGGTCCTAAACCGTTTAGCTTTAATATCTCTTCGCCTTCAGCCAAAAATGGATCATTTGAATTATTTGTAGCTGGAGAATTAAACTTCATCCAATCTGCTACATTTGATATCTCTATATTTGTTGACTGCTCATCTTCTTCATATTGAATCATTTTTTATTTCCCTTTGCCGCTTTCATTTCATCTTTATAAACACCAATATCCAGGGGATCTGGAGTCAGTCCCCACCTTAATCTTTGCTTTTGGTATTCTAGTTCTTCATCATCTATTTTTCTTCGGCCTTCAAGAAAAAGTGGCTGCCCTACATCTATGCCATAGTGTCTTACTGCATCTGCAAGCATATTCATCTTAACTCTATCTCCACGCATTGCAAGTATTGAAAGGAAGTTGCCGTCATCGTCGCCAATCCATCTACCGTCTGGCATTTCCCAGACGTAAGTTCCAAGGCGTGTTTCACCTTGTTCAAACTTGGCTTTAGTTCTTTTTATATCCATATGTACTCATTCTACCACTTTTAACACTTCAAGTCCAGCTTTTTGTCAACGATCCTGACAAAATTAAGCGTTATCTAACACGACCCAGTCAAAGTCGTAGGCTGTAGGCCCAATATCATTAAGTACTACTACAGAAGGGGTGTTTGAAACACTTTCATTGCCTGTGTATATATTATAATTAGTTAGATGGTCTATTTCAGAGCTTTCGTATATGGCTATTAAATTATATAAATTGTCTTCTAGGGTTCCAGATCGCACCGAATCTTCGGATTTTGTATTAAGCCAAATCTGTCCTGAAATTGGGCTTGATGTCTTTATAAGTATATAATTTGGCTCATCAATATTTAAATAAGAAGATATGCTGGTATCAGAAGATATGTCTTGACCATTTATGAATAGGCCAGAAATGTTTGATTTAGATATGGTTCCATTAGAGGACCAAGCAAGACTGTATTCTACATTTTCTGTTTTATTATAAATTAAGTATCCAGAACCTAAGCTAGTTGGAGTAAATATAATTTCTATTGATGAGTTATCGTCCACCGTCTCGACATAAAATCCTGCCCCACGTGATCTTATTCCATTGTCATAGTTTCTTGAAATAAGCTGGTATTCTCTATTTGAAAAATCTATATCCCAGGAGTCTACATTTGTTGGTTCAGAGGTAGAAATAAAAGATCTGCCATTATGAGAATACAACCTTTTATCTTCGTATAAATAAACTCCTAGATAATATATTTCTGGAACATACAGATTTATATCGTCAGAACTAAATTCTACTTTAAAGTATATTTCTTTTTCATTCAAAAATGTTTCCCCAAGACTAATTCCTGGTATACAAGATCCATTTGTGCACTCTTGCCAAACTGTGTCTTCCCCATCATAATCTAATGATGAGTATACAGATATACCGTTGCCTCCAAACCATTCTATCTTTGAAGAAATATACTGTTTAGATGCTGATGGACCAATTGATGTTATAAAGTATGCGCTTGTAGCACCACTCAAATATAAACTATTTGTTGTCTTCCTGTGTAAAATATTTTCATTCTCAAAAAGATTAAATGGTATGTATGCTGGCCACGTAAACTGATCTGGCTGGTATTGATGCTGCAATGTTGATTTAAAAAGCTGCCCGAAATTACTTTTAACAACTTGAACGCTTGTATTTGTATTTACATGCTGATAATGTGACTTAACTTTATTTATATCTAAAGAGTATCTATACACTGCTGGGGAATCTACAAGAAAATATTCTCCTAAATCCGAAGGACCACTTTCTATTGAAAGAGACTCATTTGAAAAAGTTATAGGAGTTATAAATTTAGAAGATACCAACTCTGAATCTACGTACAACCTTATTGCATTTATTTCATATGTCGCAACGACATGAAAAGTTTTATTTATATATGGAACGGTGTAGTCAACTCTCTCAGATTCTAATTTAAAAACAATATTTCCATTATCCCAATATATCCCAATTCCAGAGGCGTCTGCCAATATTGGTGTTAAACCTGTTATGTTTTTGGGATGAAACCATACCTCTAAAGAAAAGTCATTATCCTCTGTTTTCTGTATACCAAATCCACCTATGCCGCCCTGGCCAGAAAAGTCTTTTGTTACATTAAATTGAATTGTGTCTGTATCTGTAATTTTATTTGAATGTACTCCACCTGGAACTAATGGTATATCTACTTTATTTATATTACCATAATAGGATCCATTATTGCCGCATCCTGAAAAATCATATGCAGTGGACCCAGAAGACTCGTCCAGCTTCCAAAAACCTACTGGTGAGTCTTTTAGTATTGAAGAGTAATATAACATTATTTTATTATATCAGATATAAAGACTATACCCAGTGTCCGATGCCTACGTACTTAGAATTACCTTTTACTTCTGTAGAATCAACATTTAGATCAGATGGATAAATGATTAAACTACCAGCTTCTGGCTTAAGTGGTTGTCGACCAGGAATCAAAAACTCTCCGCCTTCATAAGAACTGTTTATATATAGTTTTGCGGTATATTTGCCAAAAGGTTCTTCTTTTTCTTTATTGCCTTCAAAATACTTTACTACTGAGAATGATTTATTTAGATTAACCTGATCTTCAATATTATTAAAAAGTCTGTATTGTGTAAAACAATAATGCATCGTTGCTTTTAAATTATTAATTAAAAATGTACTTCTTACATCAACTCTCTCTGATTCATTTGTAAAATCAGAAGAAAATGTTTTTATGGAGCCGTACTCTTTATTTTCCCACTTGCTTATTAGATTATTATTAACGGAACCATTTTCTGAATCCTCAATAAAACCAACATAATTACCTATTTCTTGCAAACAGTAGGTAAAATAAAAAACTTTAGGAGCAAGCTCCTGAAAAACATACATTGCCATTTTTAAATCCTCTTACTCTGGTATAAAAACGCCGTCTACGAATTTACCTTTGTTAAGCCAAAATGATGGAACCATATACTTTGATCCGCTTTTTATTAGATGTGCAGTATGACTATATGGATCTGTTGATGGGAAAATTATTACGCTTCCAGCCTCTGGCTTAATATGAAACATAACTTTGCCTTCATTCATTGGATTGTTAAAATCTTCATTTGCTGCATCGTCTGTAGATGTCAGTACTCCGTCTTTAACATTGAATGAAAGCTCTCCGCCTTCGTAATCATCATTTAAATACATAACAAGAGAGTAGCGCAATCTTCTATCTCCCTCTTGCTGATCAAAATGTGAACCCATAAATGTACCAGTCATATACTTTTTAATTGCTGTATCTGTCATTAAAATTATTTTTGAATCATCATTTACTTTTTGGGCGTAGTCTTCACAAACTTTTCTCATGCCATCAAAGATCTCACTAAATAAATATTTTGCTTCATCTAAAATTTCTTCTGGACAATCTTTTATGACCTCATCCATATTCAAACACTTTATTCGTTTGTGTTCGCCATAAATATACATTTGTCCACTGCATGCAGACCATTCTTCCCACTTAGTAATAAAGCTGGAAAACTTATCATCCTGAGTTGATTCTATTAAATCAACTAATTTTTTAGGATCTTCTATAACATTTCTATAGTAGTAAACCTTATCGTAAAGCTCTTCAGATATCATGATGTATCTCCTTTAATATTTTATATACCAAGTATATCATTATTACTATTTAAATAAATCTTCTTTGTCTGGATAGACAAATTCCAGCTTCCACTCTGGATCTTTTTTAAATAAAGTATCTTCTCCGTTTGGATCTATCCAAAACATTGGTAGCATATATTTCCATCCAGATTTTACTAAGTGAGCTGTGTGGCTGAAAGGTGAAGGTGAAGGAAATATCACAATACTTCCCGCTTCTGGTTTGATGTAAAAATCATAAAGACCTTCATTTTTTGGATCGCTTAAATCTGCTGCAAGATTTCCATCTTCTGTACCAGTCAATACGCCATCTCTAATGCTAAATGACAGTTCTCCGCCTTCGTAGTCATCATTTGGCCAAACAACTAATGAATATAGCAAGCGTGTGTCGCCCTCTTGAGAATCATGATGAACGCCCATATAATTGCCAGATCTGTATCTATGTACGCCGAACTGGTTTAATAAAATTATTTCTTCTTTTATTCCTTGCGATTCTTTATAATCTTCACAGACTGCTTTTATTGCATTAAATAAAGGGTCTCTGATTTTAATAAAAAACTCTTTTGCTTCTTCCGTTACATCTTTATCTATGTTGAAAACATCATTTAAAAGGCAAAGCTTCTTATATCCATAAACATAGGGATGACCCATAGATCTATTTTCATCCACGTCCCACTGGTTCCATGCAGTTATGAGTGGCTTTACGTCTTCTCTGTTTTCTGACTCATTAACTAGTTCTAGCCACTCTTTAACGTTTGGAATTGCATTTCTATAGTAGTAAACTTGTGGATGTAATATTTCTCGAATCATTTCCATATTAATTTTCTCCAATTTTTAATGCTACATCTTTTTTAGCTGTCTGGTCTGGACCTGGTAACATTCTCTCACCACGCTCTTTCATTTCAGCCCAGGCTGCTGCATCTTCGGCCTGTCTTTTCCTTTGCTCAGCAATATCCTCTTCCCACAATGCTCTTTTTTCATCACTGTACTCAGCCTCTTCGTTATCCCAAAAAGATCCAATAGTCCATCTTTCTCCTTTTGTTACCATCTGAACTTCATGTATATTATGATGCCCACCATTAAATGCAACAAGCATTCCGACTTTTGGCTGAATTGTTATATCGTGATCTCTAAAATTTAAAGCGCCACCCTCAAAATCATCATTTAAGTACAAGAAAGCCGCCCACTTACTTCTTTCAAATGAATTATATTCTGGGGAATCTATAGAGCTGTTGTCTGAATGATAACCAGCGTATGCGCCCTCTACCCACTTTTGTGCATGATAACTTACAAGACGAACTGGCTTTCCTCTGCATATAGCAGTAGCTTCTTGAATTTTATCTTGGAGCATAGTAAAAAAATCTGAAGGTAGCCCAAAGTTTAATTTATCTTCATCGTCTGGCAAATTCGAAGCAAATGAATCGTAGAAAGATATTGGGTCCCATCTCAAGGTTTCTTTATTAACAGAGTGCTCCCAGTATTTTAACACACTGTCACATTCATCTTTATTTAAAAAGTTTTCAAAAATCAATATATCTTCTTTAATTCTTGTTTGATTATCTAGGTTGTATGTCATTTTATCCTCGTTGCATTCTTATATATAGATCCATAGTCTAAAGTTTGATACTTTCCTTCTTTTCTTTCTTGTTTAGTTCTTTCAATTTCCATCTGTTTCCAGACATCTTTTCCATAAATTGATTCCTGCTTTAACCATTCTTCTGAGCCTAAATAATATCTCTGCCAATGATTTCTTATAAAATATTTTGCATTTCCATAAACTTTTTTTACGCCATGTCTATACAGTTCCCCTGGCTCAGATAAATAATTAGGATCACCCGCTGGAAAAACTAAAACGTCTCCAGCTTTTGGTTTGTAGTAAAATAATTTATTATCTCCTACTAAAAATTCTAATCCACCGCCTTCGTAATCATCATTTAAATACATTGTGCATGTAACTGTAAACTTATACCCTCTATGCTCTTCGTACTCCTGCTGATAATCTGTGTGCATATGCATTGCAAGGTCAACTTCATTATCGTCAATGCCTCCTGCAACTTCATATTTGCAAATAGATGGACCCATGAGTTGCCAAAGTCTCATTGTTTTTTCTTCTATTTCATCATAAACATCTTTATCTTTTTCAATGGGAACATTATGTATTTCTGAATAATGTTTAGTTGTTTTATAAAACACATCTTTTACATCTTCCCACATTTCTCTTTCTGCTCTAGTTCTTTCATTATCTTCCATACCATCAAATCTTAACATGTTTACTTCTTTGCCAAAAGTATACCAGCCCTTCCAGTCTCCTAAAAGTGAGCCTTCTGGATTTTGTTCAGAATCAATAACAACCTTTTTTAAAAGATCTAGATCTTTAAATGGATTTTTATAAACAAAAATTTTTGGGTAGATTTCTTCAAACTCTAAATTCATGGTTGTCTAGCTCCTGTGTGGTTTAGTATCTGCCAAAAGAAGGGAGAGGTAAATCTTCCGCCAGAAATTATAGGTCTTACTCCATGAATGTACCACCTGTCTCCTGGGAAGAAATAGGCAGAACCTGCTTTTGGTTTAAACTCTATTCCTTGAACTGGAAAGAATAATTCTCCACCTTCATAGTCATCATTGAAATAAAACAAAGAGGCAATGTCATAATGTGGAAAGTCATTTGGTGTTCCAGCATCTGGGCCCTCGTGAAGTTCTTTATCTGCATGCGGATCTTGTCTTGTACCTACTGGCCACCTAACAATTGCTGGCCCAGTGGCTTGAACAGTTACATCAAAAAACTTTTCTACTTCTATCTTTAGTCTTGAAATTAATCCTTCTACAACATCTACAATACTTGGATCATGAGATATCTCCATAGACCTTCTTGTGCAAACTCTATCAGCCCATGCATTGGCGTCATATATAACAGTTCCGTTCTCATTTGTATGAGAACTAGTTATGTCCCAAGTTTTATTTGTAAGCGCAAAATTTGTTAAACGAACTCTTTCTTCATCTGTTAAAAAATTTGGGAGCTCCACTATATTCTCTGGGCCTTTTCCAAAAAATCCAGAAGGTGTTATAGAGCCAAGCTCTCTATAGTCATGAGTATTATTTGTATTAACTTGCTTTTGCATTATTGATACTTCCTTTTTGACCAAAATAATTTTTTATAAACTCCGCCCTCCGAAGTTCTAAATAAGTCCGAAGTTTGCTGTGTTTTTTTAAAAATATCCATTGGAGAATGAAATATCATTTCTGACTCCCAGTCCTCTCTTTTAAATGGAATAATTTGTAAATAAGGTGTTCCAGCTGGCACCACCCCAGTAAAACCTTCTTTTAAAAAGAATGGAATTAATCCTGAAGTTGTAACCTTATCACTGTCTATTATACCACCTACGGTAACCCACGGTAATTCAAAATGATTTATAGGCTGTACGTATAATGAGCTATATCCTTCTGGTAGCTCTGGAGCCCAATTTGCATACCAATGAAAATGCCAAGGACTATATCCGTGAGGTGTTGCAAATCCCTGCATAGGGGGACGCTCTCCAACAAAATCATCAAATCCAATTGGAACCTTAACTTTTATTTTTCCATTTTTTTCATAAAACTCTAGTTCGCATGGAGTAACTAATAGGTAACCTGTTTGAAAAGTATCCAGTACTGCTGGGCATGCTTTAAACCCAAACATCTTACCCTCACCATTCCAGTTAGCAACTGGCTTACCATCATAATCTTTTACAAAAGTATCTGAATCTACCCACCAATTAGGTAAAGATTTTCTAGATGGGATTGGGACACTGCTTTCTTTATTATAATGTTTGTTTGAATGAAATATAATTTTATTTATCATTTAATCCACACTGTTCTGGGCCGTCAGTAACACGAAGCCTTAGCATTTTAACTTCATGTTCTCCAACTTTATTTCCTTTATAGTCAACAGCATCTCTATAAAAATTAGTCCATTCACCCTTTTTATTAATTTCAGAAACTATCTTTCCGTAATCTGCATCTGGGAAAAAGTTTGGAGGCAAATCATAAATAGATTTTACTATTCCTTCTGAATTATTTAAAGATTGTAATGATATTGGCATTACTGAAATAACTGGAGTATTGGCTGGTATAGTTATGACTGTGTCTGGCTTTGTTATTCTCCATGCTACTGGAAACTCTCCAGCAAAAAATGAAGTGCTTATTAATGTTGTAAATGGCCAAACACCGTCTATTGGCCAGTTTGGTGTTGGCATTGCCATCATACTTAAATTTTTTTCTGTTCTTAATATAAGCCCAGTCTTGAAGCTTATTGTTGCATTTGATCTTCCAGTGTACACATATTTATGTCCACTCAAAACTTTAACATGAGTATCTGTAGAGTCTGAAATTCCATCCCATATAAAACTAATTTCTTCTGGAAAAGATATGCCCCATCCAAGTCCATTTGATAGCGTAACTGGAAAACAATGATAAGCATGCTTGTCAAATGTTTCTTCCATCCACTGTCTTTTAATTGTTAATGGATTTATTTCTGCTGAATATGGGCCTGCTTTATATATATCAAACTGCATATTAATAAGGATCTTTTATAGATTTATCAGACATAAACTGTCTATAAAATTGCTCATTATGAGTAGCATCATTATAATCTGTCATTGTAACGATAGAATATTTTAATCCAGATTCTACTGGGAGAGCAGCATGTGAAAATAAATAATTTGAAGGGAAAATGTAAAGGTCTCCAGCTTTTGGCTTAATAGTCTTATCAATTTTATCAAACCTAATTCCTCCCTCTGAATAGTCATCATTTATATAAGCAACCATTGATACTGTTGCTATATAAGACCAACCATGATCTGAGTGATAAGAGAAATGTTGGCCTGGACCATACTTAACAAAATTCATTGCTTCCCAATACTTCATTTCAATATTATAGAATTTGCAATAATCATCAAGTGCAATTTTTTGTGCATCACGAACATCATGCCAAATTTTATCAAATTCTTTTTGGTATTTATCTTTGCCAGGGTAATCAAAAAAATTTAATTTAAAATCAACACAGTCACGATACTCTGGCATTTTTTCTCTATATCCAACTGTTGCGTCTTGCCAATTATATAGTCCGCTACTATCTTTAATTGTATCTTCTAGCCTATTTATAATATCTAAATCTGACTTAATAACATTTCTATATACCCAGAGACCAGGAAACAATTCTTCCTTTTCATACATATTATTCTTTACCCCATTTTCCTAATGGACATTCTGCATCCTGCAGTTTAGTTTTTAATACCATAAAACAACCACATTTCTTACACTGTTTGGTTAATTCAAAAAATTCTGGACATGTAATACATATATCAAGTCTTTTTTTAGACACAGACTCTTCAACATAAGATGTATTTGGATCTATAAAATCCCAGGGTCTGGTGTCCCCTAAACTTTCTTTATACTTTTGCCAGGCGCTTTTTTTATTATTTTCTTCCGTCATTAAGCATTATCTGGTTCTGTAAAATTGACTCCGTCATAAAGCCAACCCTTTTCAACTAAAAATTGTTGTTCTTGTGCTACTTCAATTATTTGAGAATTAAGTATATCATCTACAAATTGATCCATCTCCGCCTCATCTGTAAATAATTCTTTGCCAATTCCCCACTGTCCAGCAATCTCTCCGTCCATAATTCCTGCAAATCTTACTGCTTTAGGATGAACCCATGCACCATCTTCCAATAGAGTTGTTTCACCAGTCTCAATATCTTTTTTATAAAATTTACCGTCTACAAATAAATCTCCTGGCATAACGTCATATCCTCTTGAATCTTTTAAAAGAACCTCAGATCTATTTAACGCTATCCATTTAATTTCTGCTGGTGTAGAGCTAGTTACAAGTTGTACATACTTAACTACTCCGTCTCTTACATATGCAAAATATGGCATTTTTTCTCCTTTATAGAATTATACATTAACTTTTTAATTTTATCAATACCTGGGGGCGATATATTTTATCGCCCCCACTGATATTAATTAACAGTACCAGTTGCTACCAGAGCAGCAGCAGCATGGGCAGTAATAAAAGCTGCCTCCAACAAAGTGCGGTGGGAAGAACGGTGGGAAGTGTGGTGGGAAGAATGGTGGGAAGAACGGTGGGAAGAACGGTGGGAAGAACGGTGGGAAGTGTGGTGGAAAGAATGGTGGGAAGTATGGTGGGAAGAACGGTGGGAAGAACGGTGGGAAGAATGGTGGGAAGAACGGTGGGAAGTGTGGTGGGAAGAATG
>JACCDX011140228.1_pt1 | contig 65301 bp, 69 predicted proteins | sample 7449681 | NCBI WGS metagenome assembly JACCDX01 (sample SAMN15323450, study PRJNA562643) | freshwater metagenome | isolation source: river surface water | place: USA:Blue River Watershed | collected 2017-08-18
AGAGTCAGAAATCTGAGTTCCAGCCAGTTGAGAAATGTAGTTCAGGCCATCTTGCATTTTCTGCAAATCAGCTTTGGCGGAGTTGTCTGCAGCCAAAAACTCTTTCATCGCCTTGAGGCGTTCGGCGTCCAGTTTCCCCGAGACGAAATCATAGAGAAGTTCTTTTCCCACGAAAGAATCAATTTTGCGCTGGCCTTTTTTGGAATAAAAGAAATCGCTCATGGCCGAAACATTTCCAAAATCGTCGGATTTTTAACTTTCATGGGTTTTGTCAAAGACCCCAGCCTCTTGAGTCCTTTGCCAACTCGGTATCTCAAAGTCCCAACAGAAATTCCAAGGCCAACAGCCACATCTTCATCTGAAATTTTCAGAATTTGCGACCAAATCATGGCCAAAAATTCTTCTTCTGGAGAAATTTTTTGGAATTCCTTCCAAGGACCTAAATCGATTTCTTCGGGAAAAATCCAACCCGTTTCGGGGCTGTAGTGGTGCTTTCCTTTTTCATAGCGCTGTCGGAATTTTTGCCAAACAGAATGGGTGGACCAGACAAGAGCTGCTGAAGAACTGATTCCACTTTGTTGAGAGACTTTTTCTTTGCACAACTGAACTGCGCCGGAAGCCGCTTCGATCGCTTTGTGCTCATCCATCAGAGCATAAAAGAAAAACAGAGCGATCGATCGGACATCCACTTCGATCATCGGATATCAATCCACTGTGAGCTGTCGGAGCAAATCAAGTTCTTCCAGAACTCGACCTGATCCCAGTACCACGCAAGTCAAAGGATCTTCCGCAATCGAAACTGGCAGACCTGTTCTTTCGCGAAGCAAGACATCGAGATTGGCAAGCAAACCGCCACCGCCGGTGAGCACGATTCCATTGTCGACAATGTCAGAAGCCAATTCAGGTGGAGTTTTTTCAAGAGCCGTTCTCACAGCATCCACCACTTCGGACAGTGGATCCATCAGGGCATCATTCACTTGCGAGCTGGTGATTTCAATTGTCTTTGGAGCACCCGCCACCAGATCACGCCCTTTGATTTCCATCGTTTTTTCTTCTTCGAATGGATAAGCGTTTCCGATTTGAATTTTGATGTTTTCAGCAGTGCGCTCACCGATCAACAGATTGAACTGACGACGAACGTAGTTAACGATTGCTTCGTCGAATTTGTCGCCAGCGACTTTGATCGATTTGCAGTATACAATACCGCCCAAAGAAATCACAGCCACGCCCGTTGTACCGCCACCCATGTCGACAACCATGTTGCCGCTCGGCTCTGTGATCGGCAACCCAGCGCCAATGGCTGCTGCCATTGGTTCTTCGATCAAATAAACTTCTCGAGCACCGGCAGATTGAGCCGACTCTTTCACGGCGCGCTTTTCAACTTGAGTGATTCCGTAAGGGACGCAGATGATAATTCTCGGACGAATGAAACTTTTCTTGGTGCCCATCGCTTTGGTGATGAAGTACTTGAGCATGCTCTGAGTGACTTCGAAGTCTGCGATAACACCGTCTTTGATCGGACGAATCGCAACGATGCTTCCTGGAGTTCTTCCCAACATGTCTTTCGCTTCTTTGCCGACAGCGAGAACTCGGTTCTGAGATCCGCGGTAATTTTTTTGGACAGCCACCACAGAAGGTTCATCCAAAACAATTCCTTGTCCGCGCACGTAAACCAAAGTGTTGGCTGTGCCGAGATCGATTGCGATGTCGTTTGAAAAGTAATCCGAAAATTTGTCAAAAATAGCCATTGAAATCACTCGCTGCGATTAGAAGTTTTTGGGTCCGATCGCAATAGTCTAGACAGCTCAAAAAAAGGAGTCAATGCGCTAAGTTAGACGATTTTGTGACGCCATGCGAATTCATGGCGCAAGTGATCTGCCAAAAGTCTTTCTTCCAAGCGAACTCTTTCAGAATCCCATTTCAATCTTTCGCTAAAAATTTTAACAATCCGCTGAATGTGCGAAATACCATGATCGGCCTCAGCTAATACCAACGGAACGCGACGAGAGTAAAAATCCACCAAACGCATACACATGGTGTTTTCAATCGCGTGAGCAGCTTCCAGTTCCCAATATGTCAAAGGACCAAAATTCTTCCAAATTTCCATGGCTTCGGGCCCATGTCGCTCCACAAGCAAACGCGCCTCGTTCTGTGTCAAATAGCCGGTGGCTTGAAGAGTTTCGATCAAGCGAAAGTTCCCGCCCGTGGATTCCACAGTGATCATGGGATTGATCGGCTGATCGGTTTGGGCGCGATTCCACTGCACTCGCTTTTCAATCGAGAACCACTTGAGGCACTCTTGCACCACTTGCTGAGCCATCAAGCGATAGGTCGTGTACTTGCCCCCAGCGACAAAAGTCACACCGTGTTCATCAGTGAAAATGGTGTGCTCTCGACTGGTTTTCCCCTCGTTCTCAGCATTGTCGCGAACCAGCGGCCGAACCCCTGCGTAAGAAGCCAGGATGTCAGATTCTTGGATCTGCGCCCCCGGAAAGTAGGTTTCAATCACTTTCAGCAAGTATTTCACATCATCAGCTGTGGCCACCACATCGGCAGGATCTCCCTGGAAATCCGTGTCTGTAGTTCCAACAATCACCATTTCATGGCGTGGAATTCCAAACACAATTCTCTGCTCAGCTCCCATCACCACAGCGCTCCCCAAAGGAAGACGCTTTTTCTCAAAAGTCAGATGCACGCCCTTTGTGGGTCGCAAAATCTTTTCCCATTTTTTGAAAAGAGACTGCCCCAACTCGTCCGTCCAAGGACCCACTGAACTCACAAAGTGATCAGCTTCGATCGAAAATTTTGTTTTGGAAACCAGATCTTCGCAGGCGACTTTGCTGAGTTTTCCATTGGAATCAAATTCTGCACCGGTCGCTTTCACGAAATTGGCGCAAAGGGCTCCATGAGCATTGGCCGAACGAAGTGTTTCATGAACCAATCTGTCATCGTCCATGTAGGCGTCCGAATAGACAAAGGAGCCAAGCAGATCTTGACCTTGCAAACTGGGCATTCTCTGCAAAGTTTCCTGACGACTCAGTTTCTCATGCAACTCGGGAGCTTGAAAGAGTGAAAGAATATCATAGAGCCACATTCCGAGACCCATCATGGCCATTCCCACTCGCCCACCTTTGTACAAGGGAATCATGAAGCGAAGGGGGTGGGCCAAGTGCGGCGCCATTTCAAACAGTTTTTGTCGCTCGCTCAAAGCTTCGAAAACCAATTTGAATTCGAGATTTTCTAAATATCGAATTCCTCCGTGGACCAATTTGCTGGAGCGAGAACTCGTGCCCGATGCAAAATCGGAAGCCTCGATCAGCGCCACTCTCATTCCGCGCATGGCCGCATCCCGCGCGACTCCGGCACCATTGATTCCGCCACCAATGATGCACAGATCGAATTTCTCATTCTTCATTGTTTGCAGATTTTTTTCTCGGTCCGCGCAGGAAAATGTTTTCATTTGGAAGCCTTGGTTGTCGCCACAGTGAGAATTTGCGGATCCCATGGTTCAGCTTTGTAAGCTTTGACAGCATTCAAAACGCTTTGAGACTCCGGAAAGAACACTTTTTGAAAATGCTTTTCTCGCGAAAGTTTATAGGCCAACTCGCAAAGCTCATCGCGGGCTTGCAATGTGCTGTATTGAATGTGCTCGATCCAAAGAGACTGGGTTTGACCATCAAAAAAGAGCAGGGGCTGTGCTAGAAAATACCCCACCAACAGACCTTCCGAAGAATATTCACTTTTGAGATTGCGGTCTCGAGAGAGAAAACTCCAGCCCATCGGCAAATAGTGATTCAAAGACTCTTGTCTCCAGCGCGAATTCCACGACTGAATTTCTCTCTCCATTTCGTCACTGACTGTTTCCTTGAGTTTGGATTTCTCGAATTGGACAATTTCTTCAATATCGTTCGGCTGTATCACACGCAAATAGAGGGACATCTTGATTGCTCCTGATCGAAAATAATTTTAGACTTGCATTTCATGAAGTACAAAAACTTTCCAAAAGAATTCTGGACTCAGGTTTCTGATGCGCTTGCGCAAGAACTAAAGTCCAATCCTCATCCAGTTGCTGCATTCGATGCTGACGGAACCTTGTGGGATGCTGATTTGGGTGAGTCCTTTTTCAAATGGCAGATTGCCAACTCTCAGCTCTCAAATCTGCCAGCCAATCCTTGGAAGTACTACCGCGATTGGAAAGAGTCCGGGGATCCGCGACCGGCTTACTTGTGGCTCGCGCAAATCAATCAAGGTCAGTCGCTGAAGCAGGTCCAGGACTGGGCCGAGCGTGCCGTGCAATCAGCTGAACCCTTGCCGATTTTCCCCGAGCAAAAAAAGCTGATTCGCTGGCTCTTGGATCGAAATGTGGAGGTTTACATCATCACAGCTTCAGTCAAATGGTCGGTCGAACCGGGAGCCAATCGCTTGGGACTTCGTTTTTCCAGTGTGCTGGGAGTAAAAACCCGAGTGATCGACGGCCTCGTCACCGATGAAGCGGATGGGCCGATGACTTATAAAGAAGGAAAACCTCAAGCGCTCGTCGAGGCCACAGGTGGACGCAAACCCTTTTTGGCTTGCGGAAATACCATGGGAGACTTTGCTCTTTTGCAGAGTTCCACGCGCCTGAGCATGGCGGTCGGAGCCGCAACACCAGGGCATGAGCTTTTCGAGACGGAAGAGCAATTGCGCGGCGAAGGCCAAACCCGAGGATGGTTCATTCACCGATTTTTAGACTGAAGTGGATCCCCGCCCTTAGCGAGAACCCACGGTCTTTTCAAGATCCTCAATTTCTTTGGGCGCCTTTTCAGTCATGTTTTCTGAGCCTTTTTGAGTCACACGGATATTGTCTTCAATGCGAATTCCGATACCCCGGTACTCTTCAGCGACTGATTGATCCGAAAGAGGAATGTAGAGGCCAGGCTCAATCGTGAACACCATGTTTTCTTCGATTTGCCGAGGCTCGAGCCCCTTTTTAGTCACATACATTCCCGCATCATGAACATCCATTCCCAGCCAATGGCCAATGCCATGCGGATAATATTTCTTATGTTCGAGGGTTTTTAAAATGTCCTCTTTGCGACCTGTGAGCAGTCCCAACTCGAGCATCAGATCGGCCAGCATTTCACCAGCCACGTCCTGCAGAGTTTGAAATGGAACTCCGGGACGGATCATGGCAATCAAGTCTTTCTGTATTTTCAAGACACCCGCATAAACTTCGGCCTGTTCATCGTTGAAGCGACCATGCACCGGATAAGTGCGAGTGATATCCGAAGTGAAGTAATTGTATTCACCAGCCGCATCCACCAAAAATAAATCTCCAGCTTTCAATGTTTGATCATTGAAAACATAGTGCAAAGTTGTGGCGTTGTTGCCGGTGGCGAAAATGCCATTGTAACCTTCGCGATTGGCTCCTCTTTTCATAATTTGATAGAGGAAATAGCCATGAGCTTCTCTCTCACTCATCCCCGGCTTGATATATTTCATCAACTCCGTGTGCGCTTCGGCAGTGATTTCACAGGCTCGGCGCATATTCGCCAGGTCGGCCTCGCCTTTTTTCAAGCGCAACTCGCCCAAAAGCTCATCCGCATCTTCGACTGGCAAATACCCAAATCCAGTGCGTCCTTGAGAAGATTTGAGAGCATGCAAAGCTTCATCAATTTGATGGTCGACTTCTTGATTTTTGAATCGACGGTAAAACAAGCGCTCGGTTCCCTTGAGCAATTGCGGAATGACTTTTGAGAACTCTTCGATCGGATAAGTTTTGTCCATTCGGAATTCGACTTGGGCCGCTTCTGGACCAAAACGAAATCCATCCCAGGTTTCTCTTTCGACATTCTTGGTGCGAACAAACATGATGGATTCAGGTGTCATTCCGGGACGGAAAACGAAAATCGCTTCCGGCTCTTCGAAGCCAGTGAGGTAATAAAAATTGGAATCTTGGCGATGTGGATGCTGAACGGAACCGTTGCGAACAGTCTCTGGAGAAGAGGCGGCAATCAAAGCCGCACCGGGAATGAGCTCAGCCAAACGAGCTCGGCGTTCTGCAAAAATCTTCATGTTTTCCAATGCTTTTCTCATAGAAACCTCTCGGGGCAGTCTTACCAGTTCTTCATGATTTTGGCAGCAGATTCAATGGCACTTTTCTGACCTTTTTGAATCAGCTCTCGGCGGCGACTGTAATCCAAAAGGTCATACTCCTTTAAAGGGACTTTGACGATGTAGTCTACGCCCTTCTCTTGACGGCTCAAAGCTTCTGCCGTCAGCCCCCAGAGGACTTCGCTCTCCATGGAAATCCCATTGGCTTTGAGACCTCCACCCAGAACATCCACATAAACAATATAAGTCGCTCCTTTGGCTCTCATATAATCAACCAATGCTTTCAAACTGAAAACGGCTGAAACATTTTGCTGGTGAGGCCTGAAAAGAGGCGGAAAAGCGAGGCAAAAAGGCAACATTTCAGCAAAAGCACCTTTGTTCATCATGTAGACTTGCTGTTGATCCAAATTCAAAGCGGGACAGACAAATTGAACTTTCGAGTTCTCAGCTCGGTTGGAACTCAATGCGATATTCATGAATTCGTTCAAAGTTTTGACTTCGCCTGGTTTCACTTGGGTCGACAGAAGTCCTTTTTGAACCAGGTCACTCTCCTTGAGTTTCATCATTTGCCATTCGACGTCAAACGGAAGTCCTTTGTTGGCATAAATGGCTGCAACCAAAGCTCCCATTTCGATTCCTCCCACAATGTGAAGAGGCATTTTCTGTTTGGCAAATTCTTGAACCACTCCCACATGGGCAAACGATCGCAATGCTCCAGGCCCCAAGATCAAACCAACTTTGGGAGCAACTCCCATTTGCATCGGTGGAGCCACCGGCGCCGGGGACGGAGCCTCTTCTTCACGGTGAGAAGCCGAAGGAGGAGTGGACTCTGCTGGAGTCACTGTCGGAGAGGTGGCTTGCTCACTCGCTTTTCCGACGGGGACTCCCCGCTTGTTTGCGATTTGACAGGAGACCAAGGTCAGCGACAAAACAAAAATCAAATTATATTTTTTGAGCGAAAACAAAGAATTCACGGTTGCCATCTTTTCCCTCGATTGCCGATTCTAAATAATCACGAACCTTCAAATTGAGCTCAAGACATTTTTCCCGAATTTTTGTTTCGACCTGGAGATAAAGAGAGATGTCTTTGACGACTCCGCCTTTTCCAAGCCCTTCTGGCCCCACTTCAAATTGCGGCTTGACCAAAGCGAGTACCAAACCCTGTGGTTTGAGAACAGAAACGATGGCAGGAAGAACCAAAGTCAGAGAAATGAACGAAACATCAACCACCACCAAATCCCAGCCAGCTTCCGGTTTGACAGCCAGCACTTGAGAGTTGGAATGCAGTTCGCGGGCATTGACGCCTTCAAGCGAAATCAATTTCGAGTTGGTTTGCAGATAAGGATGCAATTGAGAGTGTCCCACATCGACTCCCACCACGCGCTGAGCTCCGCTTTGCAACAGGCAATCCGAAAAGCCACCCGTGGATAGTCCCACATCGAGAACTTCCAGGCCCTTGACTGAGAGATTCAGCTTTTTCAAAGCGCCTTCGAGCTTGAGCCCGCCTCGGGAAACATAGCGATCAAGCTCACTGCGCCGAATTTCGATTTCCGATTCCTCATCGATCAAAGCGCTCACCACTGTCAGAGGCTTCAATTGGGCGCTGTCGCCGACCCAGACATGACCGGCCCGAATCAGATCCTGAGCTTTTGTCCGCGAAGGAACGAGACCTTTTTCAACTAGCAGGAGATCCAACCTCTTTTTCATTTTTCCCGATGCAAATTCAGCTGCACAAGTTCAGCCAAGGGACTTGTCGACAGTCCGAGATTTTTCAAGTCCGACAGGGCTTCTTGAGAAATTTTCTCGAGCCAACGATGAGTTTCATCCACTCCGACCACAGCTGGAAAACTTCCGAGCTCGGTCTTCTCTGCGGCATCCAGCAGATCGTCTTTCAATTGAAATGCGAGTCCAAGATTTTCGCCGAGTTGGCGTCAAATATTGACTTTCTCTCCCGGCAAACCACACACCAAGGCAGCTCCCTCGGCACTGACTCGGATCAGAGCTCCGGTTTTCATTTCTTGCATTTTCTTGAGCTCGTCGAGACCGGGCATTAATTTCTGATTTTCAAGATCGATCGCTTGGCCACCGACCATTCCCAGAAGACCCGCAGCTTCTGCCAATAAACCAACAAGCTTCAATCCCAACTCACCCTCTTGACGAAAAGCCGTTGCCAGAACAGCAAAGGCTTCCGTTAAAAGCGCATCGCCAGCAAGCAAGGCCGTGGTTTCACCGTAAACTTTGTGATTGGTGGGCTCTCCCCGGCGCATATCATCATTGTCCATGCAGGGAAGATCATCGTGGATCAAAGAATAAGTGTGGATCATTTCCACCGCTTGCGCCCATGGCAAAATCCGCTGCGGATGCACGGCAAAACTTTCGGCAATCATCAATGCCAAAACAGGACGAAAGCGTTTTCCGCCTTTAGACAAGGAATAAGACATGGAGTCTTTGAGTTTCTGAATGCCTTTATAAGAAGGAACTTGCCAAGATCCAATCAATTGATCAATCGAAGCATCCACCCACTCTTTGCGATCCACATTATTCATCGGCAATGACGAAATCTTCAGTGGTCGCTTTTCCAGCAGCATCAATTGCCACCAGTTTTTTGACTTTCGCTTCGGCTTCGTTCAATCGAGTGTGGCATTCGCGAGACAGTTTCACGCCTTCTTCGAAAAGCTTCAGAGACTCTTCCAAACTGGAATCGCCTTTTTCCATTTTCTGAACGATTTCCTCAAGACGCCCTAATTTTTTCTCAAAATCCATGATGGTCCCTTTCAGGATTTGTTAGTCAGTTTTTGAACGGTGGCCGTGAATTCTCCGGACATCAATCGCACGGAAACTTCGTCGCCCTTTTTCAATTGCTCGGTTGATTTCACAAGCTCTGAATCTTTCATGACAACCGAATAGCCTCTCTCCACCACTTTCAGGGGACTGAGACTTTCCAAGACGGCCATGTAACGGCCAAGATTCTGCTTCTTGAGTTCCACTGTCGCCTGCAAAATGTTTTTCATTTTCACATTGAGCAATTCGACTTGAGATCTCTTTTTCTGAATGCATTGATCCGGAGTCTCCAAACTCTCGAATGAAAGTTTCAACTGCAATCGCTTCTTTTCAAAATAAGTCAGAACACTTTGCTGCAAACGACTGAGAAGCTCGTCGTTTCGCAAAATCAAATCCTGGAGTTTTCTCTGAGGATCAACCAATCGGTGAGTCAATGATTCCAGTTTTTGGCTTTCATGCCGAACTAATTTCATCATGGCAAAGCGGAGCATTTTTTCCAAAGCTTCCAAGCGATGTGCGAGATCGGCCGTGTTTTTCACCACCAGTTCCGCAGCCGCTGAAGGAGTGGGCGCTCGTAAATCCGCTACAAAGTCGGCAATCGTGAAATCAATTTCGTGTCCAACCGCAGAGATCACGGGAACCGGACAGGCGGCAATGGCACGAGCCAAAGCTTCATCATTGAATCCCCAAAGATCTTCAATGGAGCCTCCACCACGGCCGACGATAATGACGTCGACGTTTTCCAGTCTCGATGCTTTTTTCAGAGCTTCGCAAATCTGTGCAGCACAGCCCTCGCCTTGAACCAAGGTCGGAACCAAAGTGACTTGAACCGCTTTGTTCCTGCGAGACAGAACATTGAGCATATCGCGAATGGCAGCTCCAGTCGGAGAGGTCACAATCGCAATATGCCGAGGCAAGGCCGGAATCGGACGCTTGCGGGCTTGATCAAAAAGGCCTTCTTTGCGCAATTTATCTTTGAGCTGTTCGAAAGCTTTTTGCAAAGCCCCCGCACCCACCGGCTCCATCATTTCACAGACAATCTGATAAGAACCGCGAGGCTCGTAAACCGAGACTCGGCCGCGAACGATGACTTCAAGTCCGTCTGTGGGTTTGAATTTCAAACGGGAATTGTGCCCGCGAAACATGACAGCGCTGATTTGAGACTTGGAATCTTTTAGTGAGAAATAATGGTGACCGGAAGTGTGAGCTTTGAAATTGGAAATCTCACCTTGGACCCACACCAAACCCAATTCGCCTTCGATCAATTGCCGGATATGGCGATTCAGTTGTTCCACGGACAGAACGACTGCTTCTGTGTTTTCTTGCACGAGCACGGTCGTATTTTCGTTCATGGGTTAGCAAAGTAAAGACTGGAATCGGAGCAGTCAAGAGAACAGCAGATTTTGTAGAGACCAGAAGCCGCCGACAAAAAGACTCACATAGGCAATCGTTTTATGGCTGCGCAGAGTCGCTCCCATGGCCGGCATTCTTTCCCGAGCAAGCCTGTCAAGGGCCTTATTCTCGAGCACAAAAATCATGAGAATTCCATAGGAAAGGACCAAGAAGGGAAAAATTTGATCAAGATATGCGATTGTCATGCCTGTCCTTTTTCGGACTTTGCACAAAAAAAATCGACTGGACCTTTCAACTTTTCAGAGCTTGCAGTATGATTAAATTCGGGTCTCAGGAAGTGTAAGAAAAATAACCCGACAAGCATATTTTTGGGGGCTGTCCCTGACAATGGTGTGCAAGCTCAGCTCGTACTGAGAAGCCTAAAGTTGTTACCATGGCCACCCACCTTGCATAATGGGGTTATTGTTTCACACCTTTCTGGGACTTTTTTTTTGCGCTTTTCATTGCGTTTCAATCTGAGATTTCACTTGCTTCTGGCTAACTTCTGGTTATTCAGCCAGGTTTCGAAAAATCCGAACAGTCTAGTATATGCTCGTTCGGAATTCTCGAAGTCTTCTTATTCTATTGGCATTTGTCTGGACTGTCGTCGGCTGCGGCAGCAATTCCGACAACGACGCTCCACCGGCAACCAATCCTTTGTATGGAAGTATTGGCACTGAAAAAGCTTACTGCACTCCTGTGACTGTGACGGCGACTTCCACTGCGATCACTGCCACGGCTCAATACCAATACCGTCCCGTCAATCGCACTGTGGGCTTGACGGCCCCGTCCACTGCCAACATTCGATACGCAGAGGTGTTGGTTCTCGACAGTTCAGGCAACACTGTTCAATGTAGTGAAACAGATTCTTCGGGAAATATTTCTCTGACTATTCCGAGAGTGGCGGGCACTTACACTTTGAAAGTGAATTCCCGTTCGGAAAATAGCAATGTCAAAGCCAGCATCCTCGACAATCCCACCGATATGACTCCCTACGCGATTTCTTCGAGCTTCACTTTGACTGGCAGCGAAGTTTCAAAAGCAGTGACTCTGCCAAGTGCTGATTACCTGAGTACTTTGGAAGGTGGAGCTTTCAATATTTTAGATCAAATTCTCGTTACCAATGAATTCATTCGCAACAATTCCACGTGTGCCGCCCTGGGAAACATCTGCACGGCTTTCACCGTCGCTCCCAAAGTGCGAATTTTTTGGACGCCTGGCATGAGTCCCGGCGCTTATTATTCGTCACCCACTTCAGCGATTTCATTTTTCATTGCCAACAATGAACCCACTTATGGAATGGCTGCTGGAATCTATTTGATGGGTGGAATCAATGGCAGTTTGTGTGTTGATACCGATCACTTTGACAATTCTGTGATCATTCACGAGTACGGTCATTACTTGGAATATGCTTTTGCCTATTCGGACTCTCCCGGCGGATCCCACAATGGAAACTCGGTGATCGATCCTCGTCTGGCATGGTCTGAGGGCTGGGCGAATTTCCTGCAAGGGGCCGTTCGCTCAGAAGCTCGGTACGTGGACACCACTGGAAATCCGGATTGCTCTTCGGGCACCGGAGTGAATGTCGACTTGGACTTGGAAAACATCACTGCAGGCCAAGATGCTGTCAGTGGTGCATCTTATTTGGGTGAAGGCATTTTCAGAGAAGTCTCTGTGTCTCGTGCTTTGTGGGATACGATGAGCTCTAAAGTCGGCGGCGACAGCCGTGGCGCTGACGTCGGCTTTGCTTACATTTGGCGAGTTCTCACAGACGCCACAGATGGCTTCAAATCCACGTCGATTCACTTTCGCAACATTGGCCACTTCAATGAGTTGATGCGAGCTCAAATCAACACTTATGCCACTGCGACGAATTTGACCGATTTTGATGCTTTGATTTCAACCGAACGACAACGGTCCGATCGAAATGAATATGCCAGACCCTTGACAGCGCAAGCGGCAGCGACCTGCACTTTTGATTTGCAGGGAACAGCGGGAGTCAACAATTTGGCTCGCACTCAAGATTTCTTCTCCTATTACTATGATGGCAGCACAGCCAGAGCCACGATCAACATGCGATATGCAGCAACTCCGAGCGGAACTCCCACCGATTTGGATCTCTATGTTTGGAATGAGGATCATGCTTTGGACGACTCGGCGACATTGGCGAGCTCCAGTGCTCGTTTTTATCCTGAATCCGCGGGAAGCGGTCTCGAGACGATTTCTCTATCTGGCAAAGGGGCCGGCTACTACATGATTCAAATTGCCACCGATCCAGACAACGTCAACAGCACGGCCCAATATTATCTGGAGACCAACGGAGGAACAGAACGCCTATGTCCATAAAACAAGTTTATATCATTTCATTCGTTGGCTTGATGGTGGGTGTACTTGGCGCCAAATACTATCAAGGATCGGTTTCGCGAAAGCCTTCTTCGCTTCCAGCTCCCCAGTTGAAAGTGAAACCCTGGGCGCACTCTCCCTTTGCGAAAATGGGACAAGCCATTGAAGTGCGCATTTCCGCTGTCGGTGGAGTTCCAGAGCGCGATGATCAAGATTTGCGCCTGCAGGCCCTTGTCACGTTGAACCGACCGGTCGATCAAGAAGTCAAGTATCAGTGGGTCCTGCCGCCAGAAGCCAGCGTCGTTAGCGGAGAACTTGAAGACGCATGGCCGAATATGCAAGCGAATCAAATTGCGACAGCTGAAATCGTGATCAATGGCGTCTCAAAAGAAAGCATCGAAAAAACTGTGACACTTTATGTTTCTGCCGTTGGAAACGGCGTTCGATACGCAAGCTCTGGAAGTTTCGCCACAAATTCGCCTTCTCACATGGCGCAACCTGAAGCTGTGGGTGTTATGAATGTGCAAAGTTCGGAACTAGCCTTGAAGAAATCCGAATCTACTGGAAAAATAAAAAAGGTTCATCAGTAGAACCAAGCTGAGGGAGGAATTAGATTAAAATGCAAAAACCAATCGCCATTTCGATCGGACTCTTTCTTTTTCTCTTTGGATTGGCTTACGCCAAAACCACAAAGGTTGAGGGCACTCCCCACAACCGAACTCCCGCAACAGCTTCCCTGCCGCACTCGGAATAATCAAACCGGAATCACTTCCACATTTGGATTGAACTCGTCTCTGAGAATACCTTCGATCGCCATCAAAGTTCCAGTGGTGGCACTGGGACAAGTTCCACAAGCTCCTTCATAGTGCACGTAAACTTTGCCCTCTTCGTATTTGATCACTTCGATATCGCCACCATCCCCCTGCAGACCAGGGCGAACTGTGCGATCGAGAATTTCTTCGATCGCTTGCACTTCCTCAGGCAAAGTCTTTCTCAGCTCTTTCAAAGATTTTGAAATCCCGAAGCTGGGGTCGTGAACCGGCAAGCGAGTTTGAATCACAGCTGCAGCTTGCTTCTGAATTTCAGATGGCTCGGAATCAATGCGATGAGTGATTGTGATCACATTCTGAAAAAAGTGGACTTGCTTAACTCCATCAATCGCCAAGAGATCCAAGGCCAAGCGATTGCCATAAGCTTCTTCCGGTGACGAATAAGTGGCTTTGCCTTCGGTCAAGACAGACCGATCCAGGAGAAATTTCCAAGCATTGGGATTCGGTGTTGCTTGAACTCGCATTAAAACTTCTTGTGTGCTCATGACAGCATCTCCTTGGCTTTGATGACAGCTTTCACCAAAGCATCCACATCCGCTTTGTTATTAAATACGGAGAATGAGGCGCGGACTGTTCCTGTGATTTGATAGCGTTTCAAAAGAGGCATTGTGCAATGATGTCCTGCTCGCACAGCCACTCCTTCTTGATCGAGAATCTGTGCCAAATCCGAATGATGAACGCCAGAAATTGCGAAAGACAAAATCGGAGCTTTGTCCGCAGCTTCACCGATGATTCGAATTCCCGGGATTTTCTTCATTTCCGTCGTGGCATAATCCAAAAGCTCTTTTTCGATTTGATGGATTTTCTCGAAACCGATTTTATTGACATAGTCAATGGCGGCTCCCAAAGCGATCACGCCTTCAATATTGGGAGTGCCCGCTTCGAACTTAAATGGAAGATCATTGTAAGTGGTCTTCTCGAAACTCACCTGCGCAATCATGCTTCCCCCACCTTGATAGGGTGGCATTTCTTGCAGCAACTGCTTCTTCCCATAAAGCACTCCGATTCCATAGGGACCGAAAAGCTTGTGACCGGAGAACGAGTAAAAATCCACATCCAAATCCTGGACATCCACTGCCCGAGTGGAAACCACTTGCGCGCCATCCACGGAGATCAGAGCTCCCCGTTGATGAGCGATCTGAGCCGCTCGCTTGATGTCGACATAAGTTCCCAAAGTGTTCGAACAATGAGTGAGACAAACCATACGAGTCTTGGAAGAGAAGCTCTTTTCGTAAGCCGCAAAGTCAAATTCTCCCGAGTCCTGGATGGGAACCATCACCACTTTGGCGCCGACTTGCTCGCAAATCATTTGCCAAGGAACGATATTCGCGTGGTGTTCCATTTCTGAAACCAGCACTTCATCACCAGCTTTTAAGAATTGGCGACCCCAAGACTGAGCCACTAAATTCATGGAAGCTGTCGTGCCCGCGGTCCAAATGATTTCCTCGAGACTTGCCGCATGCAGGAATTGGCGGACTTTTTCGCGCGACTGCTCGAAAGCTTCGGTGGCTTTTTCAGAAAGATAGTGAGCTCCGCGATGAACATTGGAAGCTTCATAAGTGTAAAAGTGAGAAATCCGCTCAATCACCGGCCAAGGCTTCAAGGCCGAGGCGGCGCTATCGAGATAAATCAGGGGCTTGCCTCGAATTTTCTGGGTGAGGGCGGGAAAGTCCGCACGCAATTTATTTGTTTCAATCAAACTCATTGCAAATGACCTTTCACTTTTTGATAGGCCTTGAGCAGGCGTTCAGCGAGCCACTCTCGGACGTCATCATGGGTCACTCGGTCAATCAGATCATTCACAAATCCAAGGCTCAGCATTTCAATTGCTTTCGAGCGAGGAATGCAGCGGCTCAGGAAATAAAACAGCTCTTCCGGATTCAATTGTCCCACAGTGCTGCCGTGGCTGGCTTTGACATCGTCAGCGTAAATTGCCAGCTCTGGCTTGCTGTCGGCTTCGGCTTGAGAATTGAGAATCAAATTGTTGTTCAACTGCTCACTGTTGGCTTTTTGAGCGTCCTGCCGAATTTGAACTCGTCCATTGAAAACCGCTCTCGATTGGTCATCCAAAATCGACTTGTACAGCTGAGTCGTGTTGCAAGAGCCCACAACGTGATCAATCAAAGTGCGATTGTCATGGTGTTGGGAGCCAGTTCCCAAGGTCAGACCGTTGATCTGAGCGAAAGCTTGAGGACCTAAGCAGTAAATATCAAAATTGTGACGGCTCACCGAAGCTCCCGTGGCATAACTGAGCGCTTCGAATGATGAATCCTGCTGCAAGAAAACTCGAGTGCAACCAACATGAATGGTCTGACTGCCCTCTTCTTGAACTCGTGTGTATTCCAGTTTGGCAGCGGGCTCGACAACAAATTCGGAAACAGAGTCCGTCAAAGATTTTTGTCCAGCGCCCACGTATGACTCGAGCAAAACCAGTTTGGAGCCTGAGCCTACTTTCACGAGAACTTTCTGGTAAGAGGCTTTTTCTGAGGTCTGATAAAACAGAATCTGCAAAGGTTTCGGCAAGGACGTGTTTTTAGGGACTTCAATCACCAAGCCAGAGTGCGCAAAAGCTGAATTCAATGCTTCCATGGCATCTTGTCGAATCGGACCCGCCTGTTTACGGGCTTTCTGAATCGAACTCAGCACAGACGTGTGCTCGACATCTTCCAGGCCCACGATTTTCAATTTGCTGAGCTGGGAAAGATCTGAATGTTCAGGAACCAAGACTCCATTGAGGAAAACCAAGTGGAAAAACTGCGGACTGAGGTAAGCTTCGAGCTCATTTTTGAGATCCTTGGGGACAACCAGAGTATTATTTTCCTGAGGTTGCAGCAAAGCTTCCGGCAAGCTCTTCAAGCTCGTGTACTTCCAAGCCTCGTCTTGTTTGCTGGGCAGACCGTGCTTTTCGAAATAGCGAAAACCATTGAGACGGATGTCACTCCATGGCCCCCGGCTTTTTTGCACTTGATTGAATTTTTGAAAAGTATTTTGCAAATTCATTTTACATCAACCAATCGTAGCCTTGTTTTTCCAGCTTCAATGCCAAGCTGGCATCTCCAGTTTCAATGATTTTCCCATTAGCCAAAACATGCACATAATCCGGAGTGATATAATCCAAAAGACGCTGATAATGAGTCACCAAGACAATTGCATTGTCTTTGTTGCGAAGCTTGTTCACGCCTTCTGCAACAATGCGAAGAGCATCAATGTCCAAGCCTGAATCCGTCTCATCGAGCAGAGACAAACGAGGCGACAGAACCGCCATTTGCAAAATCTCATTGCGCTTTTTTTCTCCGCCAGAAAATCCAACATTCACAGGGCGCTCGATGAAATCTTCACGCATTTGAACCAAGCTCATTTTGGTTTTCAAAAAAGAGCGGAATTCGTTTTCGGAAAGCTCCTCGGCTCCCTGATATTTCAGAACCGAATTGAAAGCTGTGTGCAGGAATTTGAAATTCGAGACCCCCGGAACTTCCACAGGATACTGCATCGCCAAGAAAATTCCTTCTTTGGCACGAACATCCGGCTCCAGCTCCAAAAGGTTGGACATCTTCAAATTGATTTCATAGAGAACTTCGCCTTCGGTGACTTGGTAAGAAGGATGGCCGGCCAGAACCTTGCTCAAAGTGCTTTTCCCGGAACCATTGGGTCCCATGATGGCGTGCACTTCGCCCGCTTTCACGCTCAGGTTCAGTCCTTTGAGAACTTCTTTGTCTTCAACATTTGCGTGGAGATTTTTAATTTCTAACATTTTCAGTCCTCTTTATTTCGCCGAATCAACCGACGCTATTTTCCAATTTCATTTCAATCAATTTCACAGCTTCAACCGAGAATTCCAGTGGCAGTTCTTTGAAGACTTCTTTGCAGAAGCCATTGACCAACATAGAAATCGAAGCCTCCATGTCCAAGCCTCGTGACTGCAAGTAGAAGATCTGATCTTCACTGATCCGCGAAGTCGAAGCTTCGTGTTCCAAGGTCGCCGTTTTGTTTTTCACTTCAATATATGGGAAAGTGTGAGCGGAGCATTTGTCTCCGACCAGCATCGAGTCACACTGCGAGTAATTGCGAGCGTTCTCAGCTGACGGCATGATTTTCACCAATCCCCGGTAAGCATTGCTCGAGTGACCTGTGGAGATTCCCTTGGAAATGATCGTGCTCTTGGTGTTCTTTCCAATGTGGATCATTTTGGTGCCGGTATCGGCTTGCATATAATCGTGAGTCAAGGCCACCGAGTAAAAAGCCCCTTCAGAATGATCGCCCTGCAAAATCACGGAAGGATATTTCCAAGTGATGGCCGAGCCGCTTTCGACCTGGGTCCAAGAGATTTTAGATCTCTTGCCAGAGCATTTTCCGCGCTTGGTGACGAAATTATAAATTCCGCCGCGACCTTCTTTGTCGCCGGTGTACCAGTTTTGAACTGTCGAATACTTGATTTCAGCATTTTCCAAAGCAATCAACTCGACGACAGCCGCATGCAATTGATTTTCGTCTCGCTGAGGGGCCGTGCAGCCTTCCAAATAATTGACGAAGCTTCCCTCGTCAGCGACCAGAAGAGTGCGCTCGAACTGACCCGTTTCCGAAGCATTGATTCGGAAGTAAGTCGACAAATCGATCGGACAACGAACGCCTTTAGGAATGTAACAAAAAGATCCATCTGTGAAGACGGCGGCGTTCAAAGCGGCATAGTAATTGTCCGTCACCGGCACAACACTGCCGAGATACTTGCGCACCAAATCTGGGTGTTTGTGAATAGCTTCTGAAATCGAGCAAAAAATCACTCCTGCTTTTTCCAGAACCTCGGTGTGAGTGGTGCCGACGGAAACCGAGTCAAAAACCACGTCCATGGCGACTCCGGAAATTCGTTTTTGCTCCGTCAGTGGAATTCCCAAACGCTCAAAAGTTTTCACCAATTCAGGATCCAACTCGTCCAGGGACTTGGGACCTTCGGATTTCTTTTTCGGCGCCGAGTAGTAGCGAATGTCTTGAAAGTTAATCTTGGGATATTGGACATGCGCCCAAGTTGGCTCTTCCATTTGCTGCCATTGTCGGAAGGCTTTCAAACGGTATTCGAGCATCCATTCGGGTTCATTTTTCTTGGACGAAATCAGACGAATGATGTCCTCATTCAAACCCTTGGGAGCTTGATCCGCTTCAATATCGGTCACGAACCCGTATTTGTAGGTTGTGTCTGCCAGTGAGGATGTTCCTTCTTTGCTGTCTGCCATTTGTTACCTGTCTTTAACCAGCAAATCTCTCAAAGAGAGGTTGCTATAAAATTCGCTGAGTTTCTGATTGAGTGTCTGAACCGGAGAAATGATGTTGCAGCTGCTTTCCAATTCGCAGGGCTCATCTCTTTGCATGCATTTGGCAATTTTGGTGGGACCCTGGACGATATCAATCAAGTCCTGGAGAGTGACTTTGGAAAGGTCCTTGGTGATTTGATAACCGCCATTGGCCCCTTGCTCGGAACGCAAAATTCCGTGCTGTGCCATCAATTGCATCATTCTGGCAGTGGCATCAAAAGGCGCATGGTAGCTGTCAGAGACTTCTTTGGCCGAAGTCAGCTCCCCAGGCATTTTGCGGCTCATATGCTTTAAAGCCATCAATGAGTATTCAAGCTTTCGATTCATCTTGTTCATGCGAGCCTCGGTTTAAATGAAAGCAAAGTGAAAATCAATTTGAATTACGTCAAAATTTAGCGTATTTCGATCGACATGAAATTAATCGCTTTGACCCTCGGAACCCTCCTGATTGCTTTTCTACTCTTTATGACTGTTCGCATGTGGGGGGAAGGCCAGACATTTAAGCCCTACGAGGCCTCCTTTTTTAAGCCTGGCAGCGAAAATATGGTGATTGTCGGCTGGGAACAAAATTACCTGCTCGAAAAGAAGCCAGATCTGATTCTCTGGGCCGATGTGTACCGGGCCGAAAACGAAACTCTTTTAGTGAAGCCCTGGGCTGATCGAAACAAACCGAAAGCAGAGTTGGAGCAAAAGGCTTCTCCAGCTCGTCCTCTCCTGAAAGATTTACTGACTCAATTCCCGACGGCTCGCTTTGTGATCAACTGCAATGACAATGTCCAAGATATTCACAAGCACTTGGTTATGGCCATCGAAGAAGCCAAAGCCACCGAACGAGTGCTTTTACAAAGCGACTACAACACCATATTGATCAGCGCCAAACAACTGAGCCCATTGATGGTTTATGGCTCCACGATTGCGGATCTGACTCGCTTGAAAACATTTGAATCCATGTGGTTGCTTCCGGCAGCTCCATTCAAAACCGATGTGCTTTTCTCGCCCTTGGAATATCGAGGCCGCGAAACTGTCACTCGCGACATGATCATGGAAATGAAAAGACGATTTAAAAAAGTGATCCTAGGCCCCTTGGCCACAGCTGACCAAGTGGCTCGCGCCCGCGCCATGCAGCCGGATGGCTATTTTGTGGAAGATCCTTTTTTGATTTTGGAAAAATAAGTCTCCGCACGACCAGACCTCAGTCCAGATCCTCGACCAAAGTGTGTTAACACTCATCGACGCAGTTGCCATGCAGTTGTCATTCTTAATTGCTGTCCAAGGCACGTCGTTGGTACTGTTATAAGATCAAGCAATTTCAGGAGGATCTATGAAGGTCAACACGAGCGCCTTGGATGCTATTTTACAAGCCAGTATTATCGTCCAATTGACTCTGCTTATTTTAATCGGGCTCTCGGTTTTTTGTTGGGCCGTGGCTTTTCTCAAATTTCGCCAATTCAAATCTCTTTCAGAAGCCAACGATCGTTTTTTGACTGTGTTCTGGAAATCAAATTCTTTGGATTCGCTGTTTGGAGAGCTTGATAAATATCGCCACAGTCCTTTGGCTCGCGTTTTCAAATCGGGCTACATGGAAATGCAAAAACTGGCGACTCAAAAAAAGCCTGATTCACCGACTTCCATGCATCTCTCTGGCTCTGACAATTTAGAGCGCGAGTTGCGCAAAACAGTGGATTTGGAAGTGGCGCAAATGGAAAGCCAACTGACTTTGCTGGCTACTACCGGCAGCACGGGTCCGTTTATCGGTCTCTTTGGAACAGTTTGGGGGATCATGTCTTCTTTCCACAAAATCGGACAAACAGGCTCTGCCAGTTTGGCGGTTGTGGCCCCCGGAATTTCCGAAGCTCTTGTGGCCACGGCCATCGGTTTGGCGGCAGCGATTCCGGCTGTTGTTCTCTACAATCATTTTGTTTCTCAGATCAAACGCCAAGAAATGGCCTTGAACAATTTCAGCTCGGATTTCCTGAACATCGTTAAGCGAAACTTCTTCAAAGAGTAAAACACATGGGAATGAATTCGGGTGGAAACGGCAAGAGCCGCACAGTCTTAAACGAAATTAACGTCACTCCTCTCGTGGATGTCATGTTGGTTCTCTTGATCATGTTCATGGTGACGACGCCATTGATGCAGCAAGGGATTGATGTGGATCTGCCAAAGACCTCTTCTTCCGGAGTGGAAACAACAGACGAACCTTTTGTCCTGACCATTTCGGCTGATCGCAAAATTACCGCCGGAAAACAATTGATCGCCATGAACGATCTTCAGGGCAAATTGAAAGCGATTTTTGAAAAAAGGAAAAACAAGCAAGTCTACTTGCAAGCCGACAAAAAAGTTGATTATGGCTATGTGGCTGAAGCCATGGCCGAAATTCGAGCGGCTGGAATTTACAATATTGGATTGATTACTTTACCGAAGAACTGATGAATCAAAAAGAACTGGGCCCTGAACAACCGAGCTTGCGCCGATACGTGAAAATCTCAGTGATTGCTCACGGTCTTTTGTTTTTGGCGCTGACCGTGCAGAGCACATTTTTCTCGGAAGCTCCTCTTCCTCTCGAGAAGGCCATCCGCGTGGATATCGTCGGCCTTCCGGATAAAATTCAAGAAGAGTCACCTGCTCCCATTGCCGAGCAACCGGCACCGGAAGTGGAACAACCTCAAAAAGAGGAAGCTCCCCAACCCGAGCCTCCGAAGCCTGAAGTGCCAAAACCTGTCGCCAAAGTCGAAGCCCCCGCTCCCAAACTTCCGCCGCTCAAAACTCGGGACAAGGATTTGGATGCGATCAATTTGGATAAAGCCAAAACCAAGCAGCAGCAGGCCTTGGCTCGACTCAAGCAAATGGAAGCTTTGGAAGAAATCCAAAAACAAGTCGAAAGAGACAGCAAGAAAAAAGCTGTGCAAGCGGCCAGTCAGGTCAAATACAAAGGCAATGTTCTCAATGCTGGGTCAGAGCTTACTGGAGTGAACAAACTGCAGGCCGAAGGCTATATCGATGATATCACCAAGCACATTTTGGCCAATTGGACGGCGCCCGCTTATTATCGCAACCGAAATCTGAAAACACGAGTCATGGTTCGTCTGGATGAAAGTGGCTATGTGCTCGGCAAAGAAATCATCAGATCCAGTGGTAATCCTGCATTTGACGAATTGGTGCTGGCCGCCATTCAAAAAAGTTCGCCAGTTCCAGCTCCACCAGCTAAGTTCAGTAAAATTGCTTCTGTCGAAGGGTTCTTGATTAGTTTTTCGCCTGATTCTATTTAAGAGGTGTTTATGAATCGTTTCTTTCAGTTCTTGGCCGCACTGTTGATCTTTTCACTCACGACTCCTGCCTACAGCCAAGAAGCCGATTCGAGTGTCAAAGCCCAAGTTCAAATCGATATCACCAATGCCAAGGTTCGAAAAAGCCTGATCGCCTTTCCGCCTTTGCAATTCATTGGCAACCCGGCTCTGAATAAAAATTATCAAACCATTGGAGCCGATCTTTTCAAGGTCATTTTCAACGATCTCAGCGCCACTGGATATTTTCAGTTCATTTCTCAAAATGCCTACTTGGAAGACACAACCAAAACCAGCGTGCGCCCCTTTCCAACAGATCCCAATGGTTTCAAGTTCGAATCTTGGAAAACCATTGGCGCTGAATTCTTGATCCGTGGGACTTTCACAATTGCTGGCAACACCTTGAATGCTGAGACTTATATTTACTCGGTCAACAGAGGCACTGTCATTTTGGCCAAGAAATATAAAGGGGGATTGAACACTGTTCGCCGAATCGCTCACACTGTTTCCAATGACTTCATGGAAGCTTTGACTGGAACTCGTGGTGCTTTCTTGTCCCGAGTGGTGGTGTCCAGTGACCGCGGCGGCGGCGGATTCAAAGAAATTTACGTGATGGATTGGGACGGAGCCAATATCGACAAAATCACCAGTCACAAATCCGTGGCTCTCTCTCCGACCTGGTCACCGGATGCTTCCAAAGTCGCCTACACCGCTTTTGTGCAAAGAGCGAAAACCAAAACTCGCAATGCCGATATGTTTGTTTACGAATTGGTTTCGGGAAAACGCTGGCTCGTTTCCTATCGCCAAGGAATCAATTCGGGCGCTGCATTTCATCCCAATGGCGATCAGTTATTCCTGACACTTTCTCAGTCTGGAACTCCGGACATTTACCGAATGTCTTTGGATGGCACTTTGCAAACTCGCATCACCAATGGTCCACGCGGAGCGATGAATGTCGAGCCAGCGATCAGTCCTGATGGCAGGAAAATCGCCTTTTCATCAGATCGCAGCGGAAACCCAATGATTTATGTGATGGGAATCGATGGCTCCAATCCAACTCGCATCACTTTTGCTGGAAAGTACAATGCCACTCCAGCTTGGTCGCCCGACGGAAAGCGCTTGGCCTTTGCGGGCTGGACGGATGATCACTTTGATGTCTTCACAATGAATGTTGATGGCTCGGACATGGTTCGCATCACATCAGCTCGCAAACCGAACGGCAAATGGGCCAACAACGAAGACCCTGTATTCTCGGCTGACGGCCGCATGCTGATGTACACCAGCAACCGAACTGGAACGAATCAGATTTACGTTTCCAATTTGGATGGTTCGGAAGAGCGCCGAATCACCAATGACAGTGCCAATTATTTCAAACCCAAGTGGTCTAAAAATCTCGAGTGAGAATTCCTGATTTCTCCACTTACTCGCAGGAACAAATCGCAGAAGTTCGGCAATTTTCAGGCCCCTTTGAATTTTATGAAAGGCTATTGAAACAGCCGGCTTCTGACTTGAAGACGGAAATCCGTCTAAAAAGACACAAAGCCTGGATCGAGTGTGTCTTGGCGGAATACCACCAGCGGGCGACTTCTCGCGATATCTGCCAGTTCTGGTCTGAAACGGCCGATCAAATCCTGAATCAAGTTTGCACTCATCTGGCACAGCAATATCCAAATCCCTTGGCACTTTTTGCATATGGAAAATTGGGAGCACATGAATTGAATCTCAGTTCGGATATCGATTTGGTTTTTATTTCGGATTCCGAGTCGCCACAAGCTCTGTCCTTTTTGCGAAATTTTCAAAACCTGGTTCACGATTCCAATGAAACGGGCTTTTGCTTCCGCAATGATTTTGATCTCCGTCCCGGTGGGCGCATGGGTCCCTTGGTTCCGACTTTCGAACAATTTCAAGATTATTACGGAAACTATGGGGAAGCTTGGGAGCGTTTGGCTTTCGTGCGACTGCGTCCCATTTGGGGGAGCGAGACGATCATTCAAAACGTTTTGAAATTCACGAACAAGTTCACTTTCCGGAAGCATTTGGATTATTCATTGCTTTCCGATTTGCAAAGTTTGCGGCAGAGAATTCATGCTCAGTACTTCCACCGCAGCCAAGAAGAACAAATCGATCTCAAACTGGGCGTCGGTGGCATTCGCGATCTCGAACTGTTTGTTCACACATTGCAAGTGGTGCATGGCGGACGGGATCTGGATTTACGCCAACGAGGAACTTCTGACGCCCTGACTTTACTTCAACAGAAAAAGATATTACCTGACAACGAAGTCCAATTTCTTCAACAGCATTACTGGCTTTTGCGCCGTTGGGAAAATCTCGTGCAAGCTCAGGGTGACCAACAAACTCATCTCTTGAAAAAAGATTTTTCTATGTCTCCACCCTTTGCCGATCTGAAAGACCAGATGGCTCAATGTGATCAGTTGGTCAGCGGACTTCTGGGAAAAGTGAACTTGCAATCTAAAACGGTCCCGGCCAGCGAGGCCGATCAGTTCGAATGGCTCAAAGGCCTTGGTTTTCAGATTGAGGACATCCAGGAGATTTGGTCTGAAATGATGGCTTCGACAGCCCTGTCTCGACAAAAAGAACGAGACGAAGGCTATCGATTGCGCTTTCTTTACTTGTTCGTGGTCGAACTGTCGCAATATCCTCAGCATCTCAAACGCTCGCTGTCCCTGCTGCGAGATTTTCTCAAAGCGACTCGTGCTAAAGCCACTTTTTATTCACTTTTTTTGACGGAAGAAAAGCTGATTGAACATCTGGCTCGAATTTTTTCAACAGCACCCTATTTGGCCTCGATTCTGACGTCGAAGCCCGAACTGATTGATAGTTTTATTTATAAAACTCAAACCACCATTTCAACTGATGATCCTCTGCTTTTTTTGGATCAACTGAGTGAAAGAAAATTACTGAGTGAACTGATCAATGGGACTGAGTTCATTAGCAATTTGGATTTGGAAACTTTGACAGGCCGGATGAGTGAAACTGCCGATCTGGTGACAAAAGAGCTTTTGCAATCAACATTGCAAGAGACTCAAGTTCCCTTGCAGATCCTTGCACTGGGCAAGTGGGGTGGCGCCGAACTGGGTTTGCGCTCGGATTTGGATTTCATTTTCGTCACCGATGAGGAGCCTGAAGAAAAGCACCTGAAAGCAGCGCGAAAGTTTTTTCATCGCCTGACGGAAAGCCATCACCGGGGTGGCTCTTTGTACTCGATCGATATGCGCTTGAAGCCTTCTGGAAAAGGCGGCTTGGTCGTGACTTCCTATTCGCAACTTCTCGAATATTTGGCCAAAGAAGCCAGTCCCTGGGAGAGACAAGCGTATTTGCGAACTCGTTTTCCCGGAGCCTCATTTTCCCGCGAGCAGGTTTTAGACAAGTGCCTCGAGCGCTCTCTTTCAGTAGAGGACTTGACCAGTCTCAATGAAATCCGCAAAGGTCTTTTGAAGAATTCCATTTCGACTGACACTGTCTTAGATCTCAAATACAGCGAAGGAGCCCTGGTCGATATTGAGTTTGCAGCGCAAGTAACTTGCTTGCAAAAACAGCAAAAAGTGTCTCCGCGCACGACCGATCAGTTGCAGTTTTTAAATTGGAAGGAGCTGGATGAACTCTATTCTTTTATGCGGCTTGTTGAGCAGATTCATCAAGTCGTTGTGCTAACTTCGACATCCGCCATCGATTTTGAAAGTGAAAGTTTTGAGTCAACAGCCTCTCTAATGCACGAGACGCGATCTGGGCTCGAAAAACGCCTGCGCTCCGCATTGAATGACAGTCAGCATCTCCTGAAACGCCTTGACCCTCGCCGAGCCGTTGAATAATTCAGAAGTCCATTGGACAATTAAGCAAAACTAAAGGAGTTCATTAATGCGTGTTTTCCGACCGCAACGGAACTATTTTAAGGCCATTTGGATTTACATTTTCGCTCTTCTGCTGGTGGGCCTGACAGTTCACTCAGAAGCGAAAGACAAAAAAGCTGAAACGAAAAAGGATTCAAAAAACATGATCGCAGTCTTCGAAACAACAAAAGGCACATTCAAAATCAAACTCTTCACTGAAAAAGCACCTAAGACAGTGGAAAACTTTGTGGGTCTTGCGGAAGGAACCAAAGAATGGACCGATCCGAAGACTGGACAAAAAGTGAAGAAGCCTTTCTATGATGGTTTGAAATTCCACCGCGTGATTCCGAATTTCATGATCCAAGGTGGAGACCCAATGGGAAATGGCACTGGTGGTCCTGGATTCAATTTTGAAGATGAATTCCCAGCGGGCGCACCGAAGCACGACAAACCAGGTATTCTTTCAATGGCAAACCGTGGTCCAAACACCAACGGCAGCCAATTTTTTGTGACAGTTGCAGCGACTCCTTGGCTCGATGGCAAACACACTGTTTTTGGTGAAGTGATCGAAGGCATGGATGTTGTTTATGATATTTCTAAAGCTCGCACGGGCCCCATGGACCGCCCAGCTGAAGATATCATTGTCAAAAGCCTGAAAATCGAAAAGAAGTAAGCTTAGTTCTCTTCTAAGCTGCGATTGACGATTAGAATTTCAATTCTTCTATTCTTAGAACGGTTCTCTTCCGAAGTGTTGGGAACCAAAGGTCTCTGATCCGCGAAGGAAGCTGCTGCCAGCTTCCTCGCATCCATCTGATGATATTTAATCAAATAACGAACAACGCTGGTCGCCCGCAGACTTCCGAGTTCCCAATTGGATTCCAAATTTCCACCGGCCAAGGCCTGATCATCCGTATGTCCTTCAATCACAATCTGGCGATTGGAATGTTTCAAAATTTTCGCAATTTTATCCAGAGACTCGAGCGCAGGCAATCGCAGCTTTGAAGAGCCAGAAGGAAAGAATGTTGAAGCCGACAAGCTGATTCTCACACCCGTGGCATCGTGCCGAAGACTGCTGATCACCGCTTTGCGCTCTTCTTTCGACATATTTTTATCCAAGACTTGCTCAATCGAATCTTCGAGCTCTGCGTTTCCAGTGCTTTTCTTTTGAATCATGTCCAGTGGGTCAAAGACTTGTCCTAGCAAAACTCCATTTTGATTTTGATCTCCGGTGCCGCCCACCATGCGGAAGTTGGATCGAATGCTTTCCTCGAACTTTTTTTCTTTCTCTTCATTTTGAGTCGAAGTCGCATACAAAACGACGAAGAATGCGAACAAAAGCGTGATGAAGTCCGCGTAGGACACCAGCCAACGTTCGTGATTTTCATGTTCTTCGTGTTTTTTCCGTGATCGCATCAAACGGCTTTCTCAACAAAGGGTTGAAGTTTGACTTCTGTCAAAACCGGGTTGAGACCAGACTGAATGCACAGACCGCCTTCGAGAATCATTTCTTTCACCATGACTTCGTGAGTGATCCATTTTTTCAGCTTAGCGCCCAAAGGCAAGAAGATCAGATTCGCAAAACCAACACCATAGATGGTCGCAACGAAAGCCACAGCGATACCGCCGCCGAGCTTGCTGGTGTCGGTGAGATTTCCCATCACATGAATCAATCCCAACACGGCTCCAATGATTCCCACTGTCGGCGCGTATCCGCCGGCATCGGTCCACACTTTCGCAGCGTTTGTCAGCCGCTCTTCTTCGAGATCGATTTGCTTTTCAAAGAGCTCACGAATGATGTTGGGATCCACGCCATCAATCACATGTCTCATAACGTTTTTTAAAAAGGGATCTGGCATAGCAGCCAGGCGTCCTTCAATCGACAAAATGGTTTCTCGTCTTGCCAGGCGCGAACACTCGAGAATCTCTGTGAGAATTTTTTGCGAGTATTTCTCGTCTGACTTTTGGAAAGCTTTTTTCAGCAGTCGAAATCCCAAGATAAAATCTTCGCGTCGAGAAGACACTGCCACAGCTCCAAAAGTTCCGCTCAGAACAATGATGGCTGCCGGAATCTGAACCAGAGAGCTCAAATGCCCGCCCTCCATTAAATTTCCCAAAAGGATTCCACCAATTCCCAACAGCAGACCCAGCAACGTCATAATTTCCATCTCAGTGGTCCTTCCCTTAGATGCCCTTCATGATTTCTTTTTTGAATTGAATCACCTTGTTGCGAACCTGATCCGGAGTCTCCCGCACAGGCACTCGCGTTCCGTCGACAAAACACAGAATCGTATCGGGAACTGCTTCCATCGAACGAATCAAATCCGGATTTACATAAATCGGCTTGCCAACCAAAGATGTCACTTCAATCATCTTCAATAGTTTGCCACAAAGCCTTGAAGCGATGAAAAGTTGTGTCACTGCTCTCATCTTTCGTCGAGGGCCAGTTTTTCCAAGGCCCTGGACTTTTATTCAGTGACTGAAAGTCAGGTTCCAAGTATTTATGGCTTATGCATTTCATTCAAAGCTTGGATCAATTTCTGTTTTTGTGGATCAACACGACTTTCACGAATTCGGCATTTGATTTCATTTTTCCAGCCATCACGGATCTGCACAAAACTGAGACTTTCAAATTCTTTCTCGTCCCCGCTCTTTTACTTTCCTCAATTTATTTTTTGCGCTGGAAGGGTTTGATCATTTCCTTGGGAATGGCTATCAGCCTGGGTCTCGGCGACAAACTGGGTTCCTTGGGAAAGCATTACTGGCAACGTGCTCGTCCATTTGAAACAATTGCCGAAGCAATTCAACGCTCACCCGCTGGTGGATATGCTTTTCCATCCAATCACGCCTTGAATATGTTTTGTCTGGCCTTTTTTGTGGCCCCATTATTTCCCAAAGCTCGATGGCCACTTTTGACTCTGGCTTTTCTGGTTGCCTACAGCCGAGTTTACAATGGCGTTCATTATCCCATGGACGTTTTGGTGGGCGGAACCTTTGGCGCTTTGATCGGGACCTCCGGAGCTGAGGTCACAAAAAAGATGCTTCGAAAAATCGACGAGCGCAATAATGCCAAAAGGAGTGAACATCATGGCTAAAGTTGTCGTCACTGGTGCGAATGGCTTTTTGGGTAGCTGGGTGGTCAAGAGACTGCTCGGAGAAGGCCACCAAGTTCAATCACTGGTTCGCAAATCCAGCGACCTCTCGGAATTAGAGGGCGTCAAAACCGAATACGTCTATGGAGATGTCACTGACCTTCACAGCCTTCTTGAGAACTTTAAAAATGTCGACACCGTTTTTCACTTGGCCGGATTAATTGCCTACAACAGAGCCGATCGTCAAAAAATGGAAAAAGTGAATGTCACAGGAACCGAAAATGTCATCGAAGCTTGCCGCTCGACAGGAGTGCGAAAGCTGGTGCATCTCAGTTCCGTCGTGGCCGTGGGCGCCGGCTTTTCCCCGGATCAAATTTTGAATGAAGATTCGACTTACAATCTCTCGCATCTCAATCTTGGATACTTTGAGACTAAAAGAAAAGCCGAAATTCTGGTTCAACAGGCTTGCGAAAAGAAACGGATCGACGCCGTTATTTTAAATCCGAGCACCATTTACGGACCGGGTGATGCCAAAAAAGGCAGCCGAAAAACCCAGGTCAAAGTCGCCCAGGGAAAGTTTAAGTTTTACACTTCCGGCGGGGTGAATGTCGTGGCAGTTGAGGATGCCGTCGATGGAATTGTTTCCGCTTGGAAAAAAGGTCGCACTGGAGAGAGATACATTTTGGCTGGCCAAAATCTTTCGATCAAACATCTCTTCGAAATCATTGCCAATGAAGCGGGTCAAAAGCCACCTTCCATGCTCTTGCCCACCCCTCTCCTTCACGCTCTTGGCATCGCAGGAGATTTGATGGGAACTCTGGGGATGAAATCTCCGATCAGTCGGGAAAATGCCTACACCTCAACCCTTTTTCATTGGTTTGATTCTGCCAAAGCTCAAAGAGAACTGGATTTCAAGCCGAGAGCGGCCGAATTGGCGATTTCAGAAAGTGTGAATTGGATGAAAAATCACGGACTGTTGCAGAAACTCTGATGGTGAAAAGGATTTCGTTGAAGACATTATCTCTGGCTTTGAAAGTACTCGCCTTCTTGGCCTTGATGGCTGGCTTCATTTTCTTTTGGGGAATTTCGCAAATTCCCTCGGACCAACAAATCAAGGGCTGCCTCACCACGAGCTTGTACAAAGTGAATCTCTGCCCGGGCTCCGCCACTTACGTGAAGCTCAATCAAATCTCATCTCATTTGCAAAAGTCTGTTGTCCTGACCGAAGACTCATCGTTTTGGACTCATCAGGGATTTGATTTGCAGGAAATGCAAAACAGCCTCCGCTCAAATCTGAAAAAAGGAAAGTACGCTCGCGGCGGCTCCACGATCACGCAGCAGCTGGCGAAGAATTTGTTTCTCTCAAAAGAGAAGACTTTGACTCGAAAATTTTTCGAAGCTGTTATCACTGTGCGAATCGAGAAAACCCTGGGGAAAAAAGAGATTCTGGAGCGCTATTTAAACGTCGTTCAGTTTGGGAAAGAAATTTTCGGCGTCAAACAAGCTGCTCAATTTTACTTTAAAAAATCCCCAGCACAACTAAGCTTGGTCGAGTCGGCCTTTCTGACATTTTTACTTCCCAACCCGGAAGTTTATTCTAAATCCTTTTTCAAAAAGCAATTGACCCCATTTGCGCGGCAGAGACTGGATACAATCATCGATCGTCTTTTTCAGTACGAGCGAATTTCTGAAGCCGACTATCTCACAGCCAAATCAGAATTGGACTATTTCCTGACGGGACAAGAACCACCAGCCATCGATCCTGAACTTGAGCAAATGAATGAAGAAGACGCGCCAGATCTCAATGACGGAGAAGCATTCGACCTGTCCCTGGAAAATTAATTCTGCAATTTTTGACTGAGCTTCTGATAAGCCAAGCGCAACAAAAGTGCTGTTGTTACAACAAGCAGTGCCAAGTGAACTGCGTATTGGGTCCATGTGACTCCACCAATGAGCAATCCTCGAACCAGGGCCACCGTGTGACTTAAAGGAGAAATATAGAAAATGTATTTCAAACCGTAGGGAAGGACATCCAGTGGAAAATAAGTTCCACTGAACAAAGACATGGGAATGATCAAAGCTGAAGTCGGCACCGAGATTTGATCATAATTTTTTACAGACGACATGATCACCATTCCCAAAGAGGCAAACAGCATTGACGAAATAAAAAGAACGAAAACAGCTGGAAGCAGTTGCAAGCGGTCTAAATGTCCAAAGACTCCGGCAATCAATGCGACCGAAAAGGCACTGAATGTCCCTTTGCTCGCACTCCACAAGATTTCACCCAGAACAATCTGCCGAGAGTCCAGCGGAGACAAAATCATGGTGTTGTAAGTCTTTTGATTGGTCAGTTTGGCAAAATTTCCGTAGCTCGCTTCATAGAAGGACACCATCATCGAGCTCATGCACAGCAGGGCTGGGAAGAAGAAGTCCGCATAAGAAATTCCCTGAATATTGGAAACGAAGGAACCCAATCCGTACCCAAAGGCAATCAACATCAAGAGAGGCTCTAAAACCACCCAAAAGAAATTCATCATCAAGGATTTCTTAAAGTGCAGATAGTTTCGCATCCACACTTGCATCACACCTGACATGAATCCCGGCAGTCGTAATGTTTCCGTCTTCATAAAGGCTCTTCTCGCAATTGCTGTCCAGACAATTTCAAAAACACATCAGATAGTGTTGGCTGACGAATCGTGACCTTCAAACTTTGCACAAGACCCAGAGCCTTTTGCACATCTTCTTGCGAGTGCAAATGCACGTTCACTTGATCACCCACGACTTGAAAATTAAAGCGCTGCGAGCTCAAGCGACTCAAATAATATTGCAGGTCCCAGCGGTGAACTTGAAACTCAACAACTTGAATTCCAATCAAATCGTGAACAAGCTTTTTGGGCTCACCAATCGCAAGGATCTGCCCTCGGTGAAGAATGGCAATTCGATCGCAAATCTGCTCGGCTTCTTCCATATAATGGGTGGTCAAAACGACAGATCCCATCTCACTCTTCACTTTTTTGAGAAAGTCCCACATCCAATTTCGACCGGCTCGATCCATCCCGGAACTCGGTTCATCCAGAAATAGAATTTCAGGTTGATTGATCAAAGCTCGAGCCAAGCCGACTCGTCTTTTGAGTCCGGCGCTGAGAAAACTAAGCAACTGATCTCCGAACTCTTCAATACGAACCAACTTGATCAGTTCTTCAATTCGAGAGGTCAGTTCATGGCGAGGAATCCCAAAGTAGCTGCCATAGATCTGCAGATTCTCGCGAACCGTAAAATCCCCATCGAAGCCATCATCTTGCGGCAAAACTCCGATGCGGGTTTTGATTTCGCGAATGTTGCTTTTGACATTGAGGCCGGAAACGAACAGCTCCCCGCCGTGAATCGACGAAGACCCGTACATCATTTTCATCAAAGTGGATTTACCAGCCGCATCCGGACCTAGGATGCCAAAACACTCGCCCTGAAAGACTTCAAAGTTGATGCCCTTCACGACATGTTGATCAGCGAATTTTTTGGAGAGTCCTTTGGCCTCAACGACCAGCTTTCGTTCCATCCTTCAAATTTTCGCCGAAAAAAAAAGGGAGCACAAGAATGCGCTCCCCGAACCAGACTCGACAGTCGGAATAAAAGTTTTTATTCCTTGTCTGCTGACGCTTTTCTTTTGCGCTTGTGAGGATCCAGCTCACGGCAACGCAAACGAATGTGATTTGGAGTGACTTCGATCAATTCTTCGTCCGAGATCCACTCCATCGCCTGTTCCAAAGTCATAGGCTTCACTGGCACCAGACGAATTGCTTCGTCAGAACCCGAGGCACGGACGTTGGTCAGTTTTTTCTCACGGCAAATGTTCACTTCAAGGTCATTTTCCTTGGCGTGCTCACCAACGATCATACCGTCGTAAACTTCGGTCTGAGGCTGAATGAACATACGACCACGCTCTTGAAGATTCCAGATTGCGTAAGCAACAGCGACGCCCTTACGGTCAGAAATCATCGAACCGTTCTTACGGGCTGTGATGTCACCACGGTATTCGTCGTAACCATCATACTGAGTATTCAAAAGACCCGTTCCACGAGTGTCTGTCAGGAACTCAGAACGGTAACCGATCAATCCACGAGCTGGAATGCGGAACTCGAGACGAGTGCGGCCCGAACCGTTGGTCTTCATATTGGTCATGACACCTTTACGAATACCCATCTTCTCAGTGACCACTCCCACATAAGTGTCTTCGATATCGATGATGGCGTTCTCGAAAGGCTCGAGCAATTTGCCTTCTTCTTTTTTGAAGATAACTTGTGGCTTGGAAACGCAAAGTTCGAAACCTTCACGGCGCATTTGCTCAACCAAAACACCCAACTGCAATTCGCCACGTCCAATAACTTTGAAAGCTTCGTTGGAATCGGTGCGCTCCATGCGGATCGCCACGTTGTGAAGAAGTTCTTTTTCCAATCGTTCCAAGATCTGACGGCTGGTGACTTTCTTTCCATCCAATCCGGCAAATGGACCGTTGTTGACCGAGAAGATCACGCCGACTGTCGGCTCTTCAACGCGGATTCGCGGCAGAGGTCGCGGATCCAAAGCAGAAGTGATGGTGTCACCGATCGAGAAGTCTTCCATCCCAGCGACAATCGCAATATCACCGGCGCCGATTTCCTGAACCTGCACAGGCTGATTGACGTGGTACTGGAACAAAGCGCTCACTTTGAGCTTTTTGTTTCCAGTTTCCATTGTGCACATGACTTCGTCGCCGACTTTGATTTGACCAGCGCGAACGCGGCCAATCGCCAAACGACCAACGAAAGTGCTGTAAGAAATATTGGAAACGAGAATTTGCAATGGAGCTTCTTTGTCGATCTTTGGCGGCGGAACGAGCTCGATGATTTTCTCGTACATGCAAGTCAGATCATTTGTGCGCTTTTCTGGATCCAGTGTCGCCATTCCCTCACGGGCAATTGCGTAGATCGTTGTGAAATCCGCTTGTTCTTCAGTCGCTTCGAGATCGATGAACAAATCGAAAACTTCATTGTGAACTTCTTGAATACGAGCATCGGAACGGTCGATCTTGTTGATGCAAACCATGACCTTGATGTTTTGTTCGAGAGCTTTTTTCAGAACGAAGCGAGTCTGAGGCAATGGGCCCTCAGAAGCATCGACCAGAAGAATCGCGCCATCGACCATGTTCAGGACGCGCTCGACTTCTCCACCGAAGTCACTGTGCCCGGGGGTGTCGACGATATTGATTTTGTAGTCTTTGTACTGGAAAGAGGCGTTCTTTGCCGCGATTGTGATTCCACGTTCTTTTTCAAGATCCATAGAGTCCATCAAACGCTCCTGCACTTGTTCGTTCTCGCGGAATGTTCCCGCTTGCTTGATCAAGTGGTCGACGAGAGTTGTTTTCCCGTGGTCGACGTGCGCGATGATTGCGATATTTCTAATTTTCGAGGGATCTTGAGTAGCCATGCTTTTTCTTCTTTCCTTTTACTAACCGTGTCCGCCCATCAAAAAGCCATCTTCAGATGAAACTTCCTGATGAGTGTTTTGAATTCCACCAAAAAAATTCAAGCTCTCAGCCAGAATTTCATCTGTGCTTTTTGCTTGAAAAATACTTTTCCGAAATGCCGCCGCCCCTGGGTAACCAGTGGCAAACCAAGCCGCAAATTTTTTGAGCTGAATCTGCAAGATACGCTCATCGCAGTGGGCGACCAGAACTTCGTGAAGTTGCCCGTACAAATTGACATAATCGCGCTGGATAGTCGAGTCGAGTTTCTCCCCCCGCCACAGTGACAGAGCATCTGCGAAAATGTAGGGGTTTTTCAAACAGCCTCTGCCAATAAGCACTCCATCACAGCCTGATTCCCGTAATCGTGAAACCGCCTGTTCGGCCGTGACGATATCTCCATTGCCAAGGACTGGCAGTTTCGCCCGGCTTTTGACTTCGGCGATATAATCCCAATCCGCCAAACCCGAATATCCTTGAGCCCGAGTCCGACCATGGATGGCCACCCAGCTCACCCCTTCTTCGTGGGCAATTTTGAGAACTTCGTCAGCATTTCGAGAGCTTTGGTCCCAACCCGTGCGAATTTTGATGGTCAGGGGAATGCGGATGGCTTTCTTGATCGTTGAAATCATCGCGACCATGTGAGGCAGGTCTTTGAGAATGGCGGAACCGGCCCCTTTTTTGGTCACTTTCGGGACCGGACAGCCAAAATTGAGATCCACAAAATCGGCGCCTTTTTCTTCAGCAAACTTGGCAGCATCGGCCATAATTTCTGGATCTTCCCCGAAAAGCTGAATTCCAACCGGACGTTGGGTCTCATCATAGCTCATCAGCTTCAAAGTGCGGTCATTTTTGTACTGAATTCCAGTCGCCGAAATGAGTTCCGTCACGACGACACCAGCTTTACGGGCCTTGATAAAAGTCCGAAAAGCGTGGTCCGTAATCCCAGCCATTGGAGCAAGGACAAACGGATTGTGTTTAAGCGCCTGAACGGGATCCACGAATTGATACCTTTTGAGATCGAGAGTTGTTCGAAGGAAGGGTTTCTAGCACGTTTTCACATTCAAAATCATCCGGATTTTATCAAGAATTCTCGAGAATTATCCTATTTGTTCCGATGAGTTCATGAATGAGATTTTTCGCACTTTTTTTCATGGTTTTCATCACATTCGTCACGCCCTTTGTTCAGGCCGTGTACGACACGGACGTGCTGAACACCCCTCCCCCCGGGGCGGATTGCTCTCAACTTTCCAAAAATTGCCCGAACTCGGGAATTTCTTCTTCTTTCCAGCAAAGCTTTGAACTGATCAGCCGCAGCTGCCAAGCCGAGCAAGTGGCCCTCAAGTGCGAAAGCCTCTCGCAAAAAAATCCGCAGTTGGCCGCAAAGATCAGAAATTGTTCACCGCAGGCCCTTTGCGAAGACAGCAACCGACAAGCCGGTCTGGCTCTAAAGGGTTGCTTTTGGAATGCCCCAGGCGAGTGGGGAACAGATATTTGGGACTCGATTAAAAAAAGTGCTCAGAACTCAAAAGAATGTCTCAACGACAAGAAATGCAGCGATCAAGTTTTCAGAGATTCACTGTCATACGCCTTACCTCCTCTGCTCTTTTTGAAACTGCGCAATTCGGCGCAATCGGCCGACCTCAGCAAGGTCAAAGACACTTTGACGGGCATTTACGACAGCGGCCGAGACTGGGTGAAAGAAAAAGGCGTCGAACTGCAATGTTTCAATCGGCAATCGCAAGCCGAGTTGATCTGTTATGGAGTCCTCAATGTTTTCGCTCCGGGCGCCGCTCTTAAGGCCGGCAGCAAAGTCCCGCAAATTATCAATTGGCTCAAACTCACTCCGGCTGCAAAAGCTGAGAAAACGGCATTGGAAGCTACCGGGATTGAAAAAAGAGCCAGTGCTGTCACTTCCGGAAAAAGAGCTGCGGAATCTTCCAAATCACTGACTCGATCCGAGTTCATTGAACAAAATCTCCGTGCCGAGTTGACAACGACTGAACAAAACCGGCAGTGGATGAAGCTCGCCGAAAATATCAAGCCCGATCGTCGCACCAAATTTTTTGAAGTTGAAAACTCGGTGATGAAAATGCTGAACGACACCACTCAAGACAAAAATTTTGTGACCGCATTGACCAACAAACAGAAATTAATCCTCAAATCCAAAATGGATGAATTGGCTGAGCGCTATCCTCAAGTCGAAATTCTCCCTTACAGTGATTTCAAAGCCATGAGATTTGCTCTGCGCCCCAAACCGCCGGCCACAGCTTTGCCTCCACAATTTGAAAAAGAACTGGGACAGGTTTTCCAATCCGCGAATAACGAATTTACTGGTTATATGAAAACTCAAGGATTGGTTCGCGCGGGAGATCAAACAGAAAATTGGTTCCGGGCGGGTTTTGGCGAGACAGCCGATCAGGCCACTCTGGCTTCAAGATACTCTCGAAATATTGCGGGCGAAAATAAACTTTGGAATTTCTCGAGCTCCTCGCTGCAAGAAAATTTGGGAACCTCGCTCAAAGCCACAGAAATGTTCCGCAAAGAACTGCAAAGCGAATTGAAAAGCACTGGCCTCATGGAAAAAGTACCTGGCAGTGATCAAATGACTTTCCGAAAGGAAGTCTTCGAAGCTGTTCGCAAAACTTCCAGCCCTGAAGAGCTGAAAGAAACTGTCGAGAAAAGCTTGGGCACTCGCTTGAGCGACACCCAAGCTCGAAAGATCCGGGATTACAGCGAACTGGTCGATGAATTCTCCCCAGGAATTCACATTGCCAAAAGGGAAGTCGCTTCTTTGTCCGACTCCACTCACGGCGGACTGTCCGTGGATTTTTCCGGTCTTGGTGCTTTGAATTTGAAAGCCACTGCCACAGCCCTGGCAAAATCAGACAAAATTGAGGAAGCCGTTGTTCAAACACGCCTGGCCGAGAAGAGCGTCACGCAAGTTTTTCAAACCCGCAAGGATGCCGTTCGCAACAGCATTCAAAAAGTTTTAGATCAAAATGGAATTTCCTCTGAAGTCGTTATCAGTGGCGATGATTTGGTCGTCAAACCCAGTCGACCGATTCCAGCTTCCGTGCGATCAGAGATAGCCAATGAGCTTCCGAAAGTTATTGATCCCTCTTCGATTCGCACAAGCCATGTACCCAGCGGAATCAATCTGCCTGCGGATCGAATGCTGGTGGGAACTCACGGTGAAACTTTAGAAAAACTGACCAGGAAAAACCTGCAAGGCGAGATCTCCAAAGACAAAATGGATCAAATTTTTCTCATGGTGGATATGGAAGCAAAAACATCGGGACAAGGTTCTGCGAAGTTGATCATGGGTGCACCCAAATCCCCCTTGGACGATCTCGAAAGACAAAAAATCAAAAGAGCATTTGAAAAGGCCGTTCAAGATCTCAATCAAAGTCTCAAATCCGGCGGCAGTGTTGGCAGCTACCGCTCAGCCGGATAGAAGCTACCGATCCAACCAAACGATTCGACCCTCGGTTTGGCGAGCCGCTTTGGGTGGTTCGTGATCCGGATAGCCAAGCACGACAGCACACAGCAGTTCCAGTTCACCCGCTTTGTATTCGGGCAGGTCATTCACGCCCAGGAAACGATCCACATCCTCTTTGATCTCGAGTGGCGCTCCCATCGTGCAAGTGCCAAGACCCTCCACCAGAGCCGCGAGATTCATATTTTCAACGGCCATGTAAACACTGCCAATGCTGGTGTGATATCTCTCTTCAGGAGTGTTGTGTGAATAGCAAAAAATAATGACGGGAGCATCGCCCAGAGTGAAAAAAAATCGCTCAGTGAACTGATAAAGAGAGGGTTTCAATCTTTCCTGAAGGATGTCTTTGATTCCCAGCCAGGACTTTTGGGAGTACTTGAGATATTCATCCCGCTTGGCACCAGTGACGACAAAGAATTTCCAGTTTTGCCGATTCTTACCACTGGGAGCATGCAAGCCTGCCTGCAAGATGCGCTCGATGACTTCTTTAGGAGGCAAGTCCGGTTTGTACTTCCGAATCGACTTGCGAGACTCAATCAGTTGATAAAATTCTTCTTTCTTCATACGATGGTAGTATGTCGCAATTGACAAGCGCTCAGAAAGAAAAATTTTTCCGGATCAGCTTTCCGACTCTGTGTCTCATTTCCCTGAGCCTGGCCGTTTTAACGGTGCTTCCTTCTTCGCGTGAATTTATTCGCAGCGTGATCGTCTCCAACTCTCGACAGGTGCTGGCAAAAGCCGAAGGCGATCTCACTGGAAAAGGAATGAAAGTGGCTGTGATCAAAGTCAAAACGGCTGACACCATTGCTTTGGAAATTTTTGAAAGCCAGGGAGACACTGCCAGTCTGCAGTTTGTGAAAAGAATTGTTCTTCAGGAAAAGCGAGATGCTTTTTTTAATTTTCGCGGAAATGCGACGAATTTAGCTCTCACGGATGTCGACAATGACGGCAAAATGGAAATTGTGGCTCCCACTTTTGACGACAATTTAATTCCGCGTTTGAATGTTTACAAATACGATCCCGAATTCAATGACTTTCGCAAATTGGGACCGGGTTCATTCGAAATTTAAGGCTCAAATCAGTTTCTCGATGTCGAGCCTTTGCCCTCTTCAGATTTTTTCTTCTGCAAATCTCTCCAGCTTTTTCCCTCTCGAGCTTTGGGATCTAGCTGAAACTTCTGGACAGCTTTGTTGTGATTCTCGTAAGTCTCCGAAAAGATATGAGTGCCATCATTCTGTGAAACGAAGAAGAGATAGTTGGTCTTTTCAGGTTGCACAGCAGCCAGCAAAGCCTCTCGGCCAGGATTCCCAATCGGCCCTGGAGGCAAACCTTTAATCACGTAGGTGTTGTAACGAGTCGGCCGCAAAATGTCCGCTTTTGTAATTTTATAAACCGTCTTTCGTTCCTGCTCGGCCAATCCATAAATGATTGTCGGATCGGTTTGCAACATCATCCCTTTTTGCAATCGATTGTGAAAAATAGAGGAAATGCGCGGGCGCTCTTCAGGCGCGCCCGTTTCTTTTTCAATGATACTAGCCAAGGTCACGACTTGATGTTTTGAAAATCCTTGAACTTGAGATTTTGGCAGCACTTCATTGTAAACCGATTGAAATCTCGACACCATAGCTTGCAGCAATTCACGAGTCGAAGTGAACTTGGTCACTTGGTAGGTCTCGGGAAACAAATAACCCTCGAGACTTCCGACATCTTCTCCTAAAACCGATTGGACGAAATCCTTGTCCAAACTGAGCCGGACAAATTCTTCTTGTTTTCCATAGCCCATTTTTTCGTAGAGCTCGCCGATTTCAAAAATATTCAGACCTTCAGCCACGGTGAAGGGCCGCCCGATGCTTTTGCCACTGGTGATGACATTGAGCACCTCCGCGGGTGTCATATTTTTTCGCAAAGAGTATTCGCCGACTTTCAATTTCGAAGCTTCACCAAGATATCGTGCGTACCAGGAAAACAGTTCCCCATTTTGGACCAAACGTTGCTCTTGCAGCTCTTTGGCCACAGCTTTGAATGATTTCCCTGGAGTGACTTCGTAAATCACTTCCGTGGTTTCACTGCTCGGTCTCGAGTTGATAAAATGAAAACCAACAAAAGCCCCAATCAAAACAAAAATCATCAAAAGGCTCACGAGCCCGACGATGGTTTTTTTCATTTCGCTGTCGCCTCAAAGGAAATTCCGGGAAGCATTTTGCTGGCATCAAAGCCAGTGGGATCTTCCAAGCTCGACACAGGAACTGTGCAGTATTGAATGGCATAATGCGCCGAAGGCCGATCATTGCCTGATTTGCCCATGCCGCCAAAAGGCAGTCGAGAACTCGCGCCATTGGTGGTGCGATTCCAATTGAGCAAACCAACACGTGCCTCCAGCAGAGCTTTCTCATAAAGGGCCCGGTCCTTTGTGAAAAGAGCTGCCACCAGTCCATAGCCAGTGGAGTTCACGATACTCAAAGTCTCGTCAAAGTCGGAGCTTTGATAAATCGCCACATTCGGTCCGAAAATTTCACTCTTTTGATAAACCGAATTCGGATCAAATTTTTTCACCAAGTGAATACTTGGAGTCACATAGTGACCCTTGTGTTTCAGATCCAAGGCTTTTCCGCGCATCAAACTTTCACAGTTTTCACGATTGGCGATTTCTTGGAAGCGAATGTATTTTTCAACGGCTGCTGCATTGATCAATGGGCCCATAAATGGATCGTCGGCCCAGTGACCAATCGTCAGTTTCTTAGCTGCCTGATAGAATCGCTCTGTGAATTCCTCGGCAATTTCCGGATGAACAATGATTCGGCTGGTGCAAGCGCATCTCTGCCCCGAAGTCATGTAAGCACCGACAAGCGATTCATAAATCGCTTTGTCCATATCGGCATCTTTCCAGACGACAGTGGCATTCTTGCCACCCATCTCCAGAGCCAAAATTTTCCAATAGTGATTCATGGTCTCTTGCTTGATTTTCAATCCGACTTCGTAGGAGCCCGTGAACAAAATGCCGTCCACGCTTTCATGGATGACAATTTTGCGGCCCGTTTCCCCGTCACCTTGAATCATATTGAAAACGCCCGCAGGGAATTCTGCTTTTTCAAAACATTTGGCCATCAACTGACCAACATAAGGCGCTTGCTCGGAAGGTTTAAATACAATGGTATTTCCTGCAGCCAATGCCGGAATGATGTGACCATTGGGTAGATGCGCTGGGAAATTGAAAGGCCCAATGACGGCCATCACCCCACGAGGCTTGTGACGGATCACCCCTTCCACTTGCGGGAGAGCATTGGGAATGTGTTCTTCTTTGACCAAATCCATTGAGAAATTCAAAGTGATATCAATTTTGCTCGTCAAAGCAGCAGCTTCCGTGAGCGTCTCCCACTTGGGTTTGCCAGTGTCGCGGGAAATCGCTTCGGCCATTTCATTTTTGACACTCTCAAAAGTCTCTTTCAAGCGAAGCAAGTAGCGCTTGCGCTCTTCGAAACTCAATCGAGCCCATGGCAAGTAAGCTTTTCGAGCAGCTTCCACAGCCATATCCACATGACTGTGACTGTAAGGAACAGTCATCACCACATCATTCAAATCCGCAGGTGAGATATCTTTAAAAGTTCCATCCGGTTTGGTGACCGGAATGAATTTCCCACTAATAAAATCACCGAAATAGGTCATGTTTGCTCCCGATTGAACTTTTTGTAATGAAAGGGTGATAAGAAAACTTCTTCGTCCAATTCCACTCCCAAAAGAGATCTGGTCTTGGCAGGAATGGCGACTTCGTCACCTCTCAAGTCGTAGTTCACCACTGTACACCTGAACTCTTCTTGAGTCGTCCCCATTAATCCCTGCTCTTTGTAAGAGGCATCCGAGAACTCGGTGACTCTCACTCGACGACCCAATTTGATTGGCAAAATATCTGCTGTTTTGCAGCCATAGTGAGGACCGCCATCAAATGGGTCCACTTCGTCCAAATATTCAAAGCCAATGCTTTCCAGCAAATGCTGAGCTGGCTTAGTTTGCTCTCCGACCCGGCCCAAAACCGATCTTGCTTTGGCATCCAACAGACACAAATAAATATCGTCTTCGGGAAAAAGAGAGCTGATGAATTCTTTATGACTTTGCGAAAGCATATCGGCTTCTTGATAAGGCAGACCGGTGAATCTTCGACCCAAGGCCTCCCAAAACTCCGAGCGACCCTCGTCCGTCAACGGTGGAGTCAATTCGCACAACACACGGTCTTCAAATCGATCCAAGTTCAGACCCATGTAGAGAAATCGGGATAGAGAAATTTGTTTCCCCAATTTTTCTGGTCGTCGACGGTAAATTTTGTCAACAAGCAAGCCGCCAATTTCTGTTGGCCCATCCATATCCAGTTGAAAGCGCAAAACCTGATGAATAAAGCCAATTCCCAAATCATCACTGTAGTGATTGCGCTTGAAGATCTTGAAAAAATTGTGAGGAATTTCTTCCGATCCGTGCTTGGCCATGATCAAAGAACTGCCCACAACCAATTGTTCCTCTGTGTCTTCCAGGACAAATAAATATTCGGATTCTGTTTTACTGAGCTTGCCGGCAAAAGCCTGCATGCTGCGGTCGATTTTTTGCGAAATCACTTTTTTATCGCCAGGCAAATTCAACAAAGTGAACTGCTTGGCCAAATCGACCAACTGATTCAAATCCTCGTGTTTCACTGCGCGCACCACGAAACTCATAAACAAAACCTTTCGATGACTCGGCGGTAAAATTCGACTGCTTTTTTCAAATCATCCACAGCCACGTGTTCTTTCGGAGTGTGAATATTGCCTTCTCTGAGACCTGGGCCAAAGGAAACGCATTCAACACCCACTCGCGACCACAAGCAGGCTTCATTAGCGGAAGACTGCGTGAGAGTTTTCGTCGGCAGGCCCATTTTTTCAAGCTCTTGTCGACAACCCTTCACAAACACAGAATTCATGTCCGTCCGGTAAGGACGTTTGTAATCTGTCACTCGCAATTCAGCGCCCACACTTTCGCATTTGGCTTTGAGCTTCCACATCCAGCCCTGATAAATATCATTGTTCACGATGGGTGGAATGTAGCAGGTTCCCGACATAAAAATGTGATCTTCAAAAGTGCGCACCAAGCCCACCGCCATGGTGGGATGAGCCGGAGTAAAGTCAGGATCTTGGTACGCCAGAAACTGCGTTTCCAACTCTAAGAATGTCCTGTAGAGAGTCGCAATTTTGCGGGAAATTGAATTCGGGAAGCCTTTGGTCGGGTCCACTTCGAGAAAGGCATTGGCAGGAACCGTATTGAAATTCACGCCGCCATCGATTTCCATGATCACAACGTCTTCTGGCAATTGCAGAAGATATTCGAACATTTTCTTAATGGCACTCTCTCCCAGATGCGGAGTCGAAGCATGCGCGGATTTGCCATTGAAGATTCGACTTTGGGTCGAAGTGCTTTCGCCAACATTGTGCTCATGTTTGAAACGCAATTCTTCTGCGCTGTAAGGAATTCGAATCTCAACCGTGGCGAGACCCTTTCCAGCCGTTACCAAATTCAAATTGCTGGGCTCACTGATCAAAGCCATTCGCGCCGAGAATTTATTGTGGCGAATGAGCTTCAAAGCTCCGTGCATCCCCAACTCTTCACCGTAAGTGCCCACCAAGACAGGCGGCAATTTCCATTGAGTATCCGGAGCAAAAGCCGAAAGCGCTTCTAATTTGCAGAGAAAATCCAATTTCACATCAGCAGTGCCCAGGCCATAAATTTGATTGTCGATGATATGGGCATCAAAGGGATTGTGACCTGTTTCTGACCACATTCCAAATGGACCCGGATCTGGAGTGTCCAGATGAGTTTGCAACAGAAATTCCTTTTCGGGTCTTTCTCCAGCTGGTCGAATGATGATATTGGCTTGCTGATTGTTACACCAAGTTTCGTCGAACACCTCAACGCAGAGACCACGGCTTCGGCTCAGCTCAGCCAGCCAATGCGCCAGCTCACGAGTCCCTTGTTGGGGTGAGCTGTCGAATGAAATCATTTTTCTGCAAATCTCGATGAAGTTCAATTAAGCCCCTTCGAGAATGCTTTTCTCGATGATCTTCTTAGCCACTTCGATGTCGGCATCTTGAATAATCGCAGGCACCAAGAAACGAACCCGGATCGGATCTTTTCCGCAATTGAAAGCGACCATTCCGTTAGCGAACAAGCGCTTGAGAAGAGCATCGACCTGTTCCTTTTTTCCTTCGTAAGGAGTCACGGCAATCATCAAGCCCATTCCGCCCGCATCTGTCAGCTTGCCTTTGCAAGTTGTTTCATTGAGCTCATTGAGCATTCCAATAAATTTGCGGTGAATGTCCATGATGCGGCCATTGGGACCCAAATATCCCTCTTGCAACATATCGAGAATTTCAATCCCTGCAGACAGAGCTGGCGTGGCTCCCGAGAAAGTTCCCGCAATCAAGCCAGGCTGCGGATTGTACTCTTCTGTATAAAGAGTCGCTCCAATTTGGGCCGTCTTCGCAATCGTGCAGACGTCGATGTATTGACCGATATCCAAAGTTTCGAAAGCAAACAATTCCCCTGTGCGCGAGAAAGTCTGTACTTCGTCAGCCCAAATCGCAATGTTGTGTTGTTTGCAGAAATCGAGCATGGGAACAAAGAAATCGCGAGGGGCTGCTTGGTAGCCGCCTTCACCCAACATCGGCTCAAACACAAAAGTCGAAATGTTCTTTTCGTGTTTGGCAACATGCTCTTTCATCATGCGCAAAGTTTTTTCAGAACTTTGCGGATCGCGCTTATCATAAAAAGGAATTCGCAACATTTCATGATACTCGGGAAGACCAACTTTGTAGGCTGGGTTGTCAGTCAGTTCGGCCATCATTGTCGAGCGGCCAGCAAAAGCATTTTTGAATGCCAAAACCATGCGAGCTGGAGAGTGCTTTTGACGAGTGATTTTCAAAGCGCTTTCATTGGCCATGGTTCCACAAGTCGAGAGCCATCCGTATTTCAAGCGGCTGCGTTTTCCCGCCAACGCCGTGAGCTTTTCCAAAATGCGATAGTACTCGCGATTGGGCTGCAAATTTCCTTGGTTCACAATATCCGAAAGAGCGCCACGAACAGCTGCGGCCATCACTCGTGGATGCGAATGTCCCATCAAGTGAATTCCAATGCCGTTGATCAAATCCATTTTCACACTGCCGTCTTCCAACTCAACATAAACACCATTCCCGGCACCAGTCCCAATGTAGGGATAGGCCAAAGGACGGCCACGAACTTTTCCTGTTTTTTCGATCAAGGTTTTACCGTTTTCCATGTGCTCGGGATGGGGAGCTTGCACGGCTTTGATTTGAGAATTCAATTTCTGCACTTCACCGACGAGATTGTGAACGAGATTTTGCACTTGAGACGATTCGTCGATTTGATGACCAATGAGTTGCGCCATAAATAATCCTTCGATTGCTAAAAGTTAGACTTTCAATCCTGAGTTAAAGTCGAGACTCCAACTTAACACCGTAGACACTGAGAATGAAGAAGTTTAGAATTTTGGAACAATGAAGCTCAGAATTCTCAAAATCCTGATTCTGTCGGTCACTTTCTGTTGTTCTTGGCAAAAAACTACGTCTTGGGCACAAGAAACTCAAGAGCCCGCCGCGGCAGCCGCTCCCGAGAGCTCGCCCAAGCCTCCCTCTGCTGAAAGCCAATCATGGCCCAGTTTCGAAAAAGCTTTTCAAGCCGGAGTGGCTAACTATCAGAGTCAAAAATTCGAAGATGCCCGCTTGGCCTTCACTCAAGCTGTCGAAAAAGAACCCAAGAGCGTGCAAGCTTTGACCAACTTGGCTTTGGTCCAGTTCCAATTAGGACAAAAGGCTTGGGCTGTCGCATTGCTTCGCAAAGCTCACAATTTGGACCCGAATTTTTCCACTCCCAAAGCGGCTTTGGATTTCATTTTGCCGCAGCTGGACGTAAAGGAAATTCCGCATGAAATTCAGCTCTGGGAAACCATCCGCTCCAGTTTTGTGGTGCCCTATTCTTTGACTGGTTTTCTGGGCATGACAGCTCTCAGTTTGTTTGCTTTCGGCTGGTTGATTTTGAAATATTTCGGCCAAAGACGAGAAGCTTTTCGAGAGGAAAAAGCGCTTCCTTCCTATCCTTTGATTGCCACTTTGATTGGTCTGGTTTTTTTGGCCAGCCTGACTGTCACCACTCTCAAAATCTGGGATGGGGAGATTCCCCGCGGCACTGTTGTCGCCGAGAAAGTCACCGTCTACTCGGCTCCTTCTGATAAAAGCGTGGCGCTTTTTGATTTGTTTGGCGGACTGGAAATCATCATGAACACTGCCGACTCCGATTGGGTGCAAGTCACTTATCCGGGAGCATTGACAGGATGGATTCCCAAATCCAGTGTTTTTCAAACCTCTGGGAGACAGCAGTGGTAAATTACATTTGGGAAAATCTTTTTCGCTCAGGTGAAAAAACGGACAGCGTTCGCCAAAAACTCAAACAAAATATTTTATTTCAGGATTTGAATTTTCAAGAATTGCGACTTGTAGAACGCATCGTCAATGTTCGCCATTACCGCCCGGGCGAAACGATTTTCAAACAGGGTGAAGTCGGGGTCGGAATGTATATCATTCTCTCTGGCTTCGTGAATATTTACGTTGAAGAGCTCGACACTCAATCGCACAGCACTCACAAAACACATGTCACGCAATTGAAGTCCTCTGACTTTTTCGGTGAGCTGGCTCTGGTTGAAAACGAGGGCCGAAGAAGCGCTTCCGCTTCCGCGCACGAAGAAACAGTTCTGATTGGTTTTTACAAGCCGGACTTGGTGGAAATCGTCGAGCGAAATCCTTCCGCCGGAGTGAAAATCCTGATGCGTCTTTCCGAAGTCTTGGGGGCGCGGTTGCGACAAACGACCAATCGAATCACTGAGCTGAAAAAAGAAAGTCGCTGACCATGAATCCGTCACTGGCTGCCATTGAAAAAGAAAGAAGATTGAAGCTTTTTTTCTTTTTGGGAGCTCTGTTTTTTCTCACTCTGTCGATCATCTTGATCAAGAATCTTTTTGTTTCCTTCCTTTTGGCTTTTGTGACCTATTATGTGATGGCGCCTTTGGTGGACTTTCTTGAAAGAAGAGGCTTCACTCGTCTGACGGCCACTTCTTTTCTCTTTGCCAGTTTGATTGGCTTGCTGGTTATTTTAGCGCAGGCGTTTTTTCCAATTTTGAGCGAGCAAATTCTCTCTTTGCAGTCTGATTTTCCAAAATATCTTGAGACTTCAACTCGCTTTTTGACCAATTTGGAAACGGAAGCCAATTCCTTCGTGGCCAAAGTTTACCCGGTGAATTTACGCGGCAATATTGAGCCCAAGCTTCTGACTTATGTTGAAGATTTCTTTAAAAATCTTCCGGATTATATTTCGCGCTCATTGACTATTTTCTTTCTGACTCCTTTTTTGGCTTTCTTCATGCTTTTGGACGGCCGAGATTTTGTCCGCAAACTTCTGAGCCTCGTTCCGAATAATTTCTTTGAGTTGGCTTTGAATCTGAATCACCAAATCAGCGCTCAAATGGGGGGCTTTATCCGAGCCCGCATCCTTGAGAGCTTTCTGATCGGCCTGGTGATTTGGGTTGGACTGATGATTTTGGGATTTCCCTACGCTTTGATCCTGGCTGTATTTGCCGGCGTCATGAACGTCATTCCTTATTTGGGTCCGTTTATTGGCGCGACTCCAGCTTTGGTGATTTGCTTGGCCAATTCACATCCGAACTCGACAATTTTGTGGGTGATTTTTATTTACGCACTTGCTCAAGTTCTGGATATCATTCTTATAATTCCATTCGTGGTGGCCAAGATTGTCGATCTTCACCCCGTCACTGTGGTTTTGGCCGTCATTGTCGGATCCCAGGCCGGAGGGATTTTGGGAATGATTATTTCCATTCCGGTGTTTAGCACTTTGAAAGTTTCTATTTCGGCGATCTATAAACATTTGACCGACTTTCGAAGTTAGAATTACACTGACGTCCAGGTGTAAGATGCTTCGAGTCAATATTGCGGTTCTTCTTTTAATTTCAAGTATTTCGCTCTTTTCCGGATGTTCTTCATCCGAAAAGAAATCCGACACGGCGGAAGGCGCCTATGCGCTTGCGCAGGATTACGACAAAGATGAGCGCTACGAAGAGGCCATTCGTCGTTATCAAGAAGTGAAAAATAAATTTCCGTATTCTAAATTTGCGACTCAATCGGAAATGGCAATTGCGGATGTTTATTTCAAGCAAGAGTCTTTTGCCGAAGCCCAGGTCGCTTATCAAGCTTTCAAAGATTTGCATCCCAAGCATCCACAAATTGATTATGTGACTTACCGTTTGGCTTTGAGTTTCTACAATCAATTGCCATCAACAGTGGACCGCGATCTTTCACTGGCCCAAAGCACGATTCAGTATTTTGACGAAGTTGTTTCTCGCTATCCAAATTCCGAGTACGTCAAAGACTCGACTGAAAAGAAAAACGCCACTTTGAAAATGCTGGCTGGCAAAGAAGAGTACATCGCTGATTTTTATTTCAAACGTGAAAATTTCGACAGCGCTTTGATTCGCTATGAAAATCTGCTGAAGAAATATCCTGGCTTGGGCTTTGACGCCAAAGCCTTGGCTCGTGCCGCGGTCAGTGCCGCTCGAGCTGGAGAACCCGATCGCTCTCGCAAACACTTGGCTGAATTGGAATCAAAATTCCCTGGCTCGGAAGAGCTTGCAAATGCAAAAAAGGAAATCCAATAATGGCGGATATGATTTGGGATGAAATGCTCAGTGAAGCCAAAGAGGCTTTTATTCACGGCAACTACAAAGTTGCTGAGCCCATGCTCAATCAATTGATCCTTCAGAATTCCCGCAACGCCGAAGTTTATCAAATGCTGGCGACGATTTATTACGACAAAGGGCAATTCAACAAAGCCATTCGCACTTTCAAACGAGCTTTGGAAATTGATCCCACTTACACGGATGCCAGTGTCGGACTGTCGATCATTCTCAATGATTTGGGTCGCTACGATGAAGGTCGTCAGATCTTTGAAGATGCGCAAAAATTATTGGAACGCAAATCTGGCAAAATGGATTCCTATGTCGAAGAAAAAATCGCTTCGAAACACGAGGAATTGGCTGATTTGTATTTCCAATACAAATGCTACAAAGAAGCTTTGGATCAGCTCTTTCACGCTCAAAAACTGACGGCTCGCAAAGCTGAAATCACCATGCGCATTGCTGAATGCCATGTGAAACTGGACGATGCCGACCGGGCGATTCGCGAATTGAAGACTTTGATTCGTGAGTACCCTCACTTTATTCCAGCTCGCTTGAAGCTCGGAGTGATCTATTACAATCTCAACAACCTCGCTGAGGCGACCGAACAGTGGGAGAACATCCTGCTTCGTGATCCTCAACATCCTGAAGCACTGAAGTACCTGAAAATGGCCAACGCTGCAGGAATCACCACTTTGTCCCTATGAAAGGTCGCCAATGAGCAAAATCAAAGACGATATGCTTCCCTTCATCACCAAAGACGAAATTGCCAAATTGGTGAAAAATCTGGCCAAGCAAATTGAATACGATTACGACGGCAAAGAAATCATTTTGATTTGCCCACTTCGCGGTTCGATGCATTTCACAGCGGATTTGGCTCGCCAGATTCAATTGCTTCAGCAAATCGACTTTGTGCATTTGCAAGCTGTTGAAAAGGGCGGAGCGATCAAGATCATCAAAGACATCAGCACCAACATTGCTGGCAAACATGTTTTGATCGTCGAGGAAATCATCGATACAGGTCGCACTCTCAGTTTCTTGCGCAACCGCTTGCTGGCCTCTTCCCCTGCTTCGTTAAAAATTGTAACCTTGTTGGATAAGCCCGCACGACGTGAGCTTCCGATTCGAGCTGATTACATCGGCCGCACAATTGACGATCGCTATGTGGTCGGCTACGGCATGGATTCGGAAGAGTTTGGGAGAAATTATCCTGACATTTACGTGATGAAAAACTGATTTCAAAAAAGGAGTTTTTGAAACTATGTTACCCCGCCAACTTGTTGTTCTTTTTGTCTGCTCCGTTGTGGTTCTGTTTCTTGTGAACGTGTTCGTGAGCTGATTTTTGACGGCCGAAAGGCCAGTCCTGTCTCATTCTGAGATTCCATTCCCAAAATATCGACACCCGAAGTGTCCAAGAATTCTTGGACAGTGGACTTTCCATGTCCAACCTTTGTCCAGTCGAGGTTTTATCCCCCGAAAGCCTCAGGGTTTTTTACAATTATACCGATAAGCCGTTTGAAGGATTGTGTTTTTGTGAAACCAAAATTCAAGGGGGAACTCTATGAAAAATTTGAAGAATTTTGCGAAGAAGCTTTGGTCTGACGAAAGCGGTCAAGGAACTGCTGAATACGTTCTGTTGATTGCGATTGTTGTTGGCGCGCTGATCATTTTCGGCAAGGACATTAAAAAAGCGATCGCCGATAAAACGGCAGAAGTCACAGGCGGCATGAGCAGCATCTCTGTTCAATAAACTGACCGAGGGGAGTTCACATGACTGTCGAATACGTCTTGCTGATGGCATTGTTCGTTTTCATCGTCATGGGTGCTTTGACCAGCACTCCGCAGCGGTCTTTTGAAAATGCGGGACCCAAACTGGGATCTCGCGTGGAAAAACATTTAATTACCGGAGATGGTTTTGGTGCCAAGAGTGGCGGCCAAACCGCTCCGATCAAGTGGGAATAAGAAAGTGAACTGGGGGAATGCAGCTACTTTTCAAACAGCACTCGCGGCTCTTCTGCTTTTGGCAGGAGTGGTCAACGATTTGCGTGAACGAAAAGTTCGCAATCCCATCGTTCTTGCCGGTTTCGCGGTCGGAGTCATTACAGCTTTGACCACGGCTGGACTTCAGGGCCTGATGATCGCCTCCCTGTCCTTGCTGACAGCGATTGTCGCCATTCTTCCCATGTACTTGATGCGAGTGATTGGCGGCGGTGACGTGAAATTGTTTGCAGCTGTTTCGCTTTTCCTGAATTGGAAAGCGGTGCTGATCACACTGTTTGCGTCTCTGATTTGGGGATCTGTGCTCGGTGTCGCCCAAGTCATCATGCAGGGAAAAGGCAAAGCCTTTGCTCACAATATGATGGCCGTGGCCTTGCGGACCAAACTGCAAGACACACAAGTTCACAAAATTCCTTACACAGTCGCGCTGTTTTTTGGATTTCTCTCGAGCCTTGTTTGGCAGGGGGTTCTATGAAAAACCTTCGCAATCAAAAAGGACAAGGAACCGTCGAGATGGTTTTGCTGATGGCAATCGGAGTTGGCCTTTCATTGATGGTCACCAATTACCTTCAGGAAAATCAATTTGCACAGAAACTTTTCGGCAATCCCTGGAATCGGCTCTCAGGGATGATCGAATGTGGTGTTTGGACTGGTTGCGCTTCCGACAAAGCACACCCTGCTTCCAGCAGCCGAATTTTATCACTGAAGCCGGACGAGTGAACTGATGATGAATCAAAAAGGATTTGTCACATCTGAATTCCTCTTTGCCGTTATGATCGCTTTCGGTCTGACGATCGTGACTTTTAGTTTCACTCTCACTTTGACAACAGTTGAAGCCTTTCAATACGTGGTCTTTTCTGCGTCGAGAGCGCACTCCGCCAGCAATTTTGATATGAACACTCAAAAGCAAGTGGCCATTCAAAAGTACCAGCAGCTTGTGCAAAGCCCAGCCCTCGCTCCCCTGCTCAATGGCAGTTGGTTCGAAGTTTCGAAACCAAGTTCTTTGGATATTCGCTCCGGCAATGGGCAGAACTTTGCCAGCGACTACGCGGCTGATGGCACTCGCCCCAATTTGCAAGGAGTGCGAGCACAGTTCACGGCTAAAATTATGGAAATGAAAGTTCCTTTGCTTGGAAGCATCACTCCGGAAGGCAATGGCTTCACCACTCGCGTGAACGCCATCTTGATGCGAGAGATCTCTTTTTCAGAATGCTTAAAGTACATGGATGATCGCAAAGAATATTTGTGGACCTACAGTTCTGGATTCGCAAAATTCAAGAAAAGTACGGCAACGCCTTGGGAGGACAACGGATGCTAAGAAACTCCCGCGGTAATGCCATGATTGAAATCGTTCCCATTCTTGCGCTTTTCATTTTGATTGTGAATTTCGCACTGGGATTCTTTGGCTTGATTCATTCGGGAATTCTCAACTCCATTGCCGCTCGAAACTATGCTTTCGAAACTTTCCGCAACCGCGCTGATCTTCGCTACATTCGAGACAACAACGTGGGCGCGAATGCTTCTTTTACATATGCCAAAAGTGAGCAGCGCTTTCACGTCACCAAAAGCGAAGCTTCGCCTGATCCCAATAAATTCTACGCCACTCGCCGGCCCATTCAATTTTCGAAGATCAATAGTTTCGGCGATGGCAGCGCAGATGAGACGGGCCTCAGTGAAAGACCGAAAATCAAACAGATTCGAGAAAATGACCGAGCCTCTGCCGTGGGGATTGATGAAGGAACCAACAACCCGTGGATTCGAAGCTCTTACGGCATGTGTTTAACAGCCAAGTGTGGCGGCTAAAGTGAAGAGGATGCATCTATGAACAATGAATCAAGAACACTTTGGATCTCAATCGGAGCGGGGCTCTTTGCCGCATTCCTTTTGTACTCTTATTCTCAAGAGAAGAAAGCTGACTACGACAAGAAATTTGGAACCATGAAAGCTGTCGTCGTTGCCGCAAAAAATATCGAAGAAATGAGAACCATCGACGACACCATGCTGGAAGTCGTTCAACGACCTGGGGATTTTATTGAGCCCGGCGCTCTTCAAGACAAAGAATTGGCTGTGGGCCAGGTCGCTGGCAAAGCGATCAAAAAAGGCGAGCAGATTCTCGACAGTAAATTGTTGTTACCAGGACCTGAAACCGGAATTTCTTTGCAAGTGGCTCCCAGCAAGCGGGCCGTTACCTTGCCCGTGGACGAAGTTCGCGGTGTTGCCAAATTGATCCGTCCCGGTGACCGAGTGGACATTTATGCAGCCATCGATACGGGAAAAGGATTGACCATGCAAAGAGAGGTCAATTTGATCATGCAAGACGTTGTGGTTCTGGCCACAGGAGTGAAAGTCGTCAACAACATTCCGCGTTTGTTGGAAGCCGACAATACGGGGAAAAATGCGATTCTCACGAATCTTTCCGATGACACCAAATACAATTCTCTGACCATTGAAGCGGACCCCAAGGAAGCTCAGGATTTGATTTATATTATTTCCACTGCACCGGGAAATATCTACTTCACTCTGCGAAATCCGAACGACCGAGTGCAAAGGCCACGTTTGCCAGCTTCCACGGCGGATTCTGTTTCCGGCAAGCCTTCGGTGGCTCTCGGATCGGCACCTGCGGCTGTCGCACCAGCGCCTGTCACCATTCCGGCGCAATATTCCAGACCTGCACCAGTGCCAACAAAACTGCCACAGAAGCGCGGAGCTTACCGGGATTTCTAATGGTCAGTGGGTGGTGGGTTGAAAGCATTTAATTGGGTTGATGAAACGAGGGGGACAAGATGAGAAAAAAGTGGATGACCGGTAGAGGTCTTTGGACCTTGGCTCTCTCGCTTTGCGTGACCCTTTCCTCTGCTGCCCAAGTGGACTCGGACGAAGAGCAAAAAGCTCCTTCTCGCCCGAGAAAGTTTCTGAATTTGACACTGGGATTGGAAACAGATGAAAAGCTTCCGCCCATTCCAAAGCCATTCAAATCCGGTGGTGACTGTAAAAAATTGGGTATTGCCGAAGTTCTTTATTCCGAATCCGTGAATTCATTGCGCTTCACTCCTCGCCGCGAAGGTCTTTGCACTTTCACTCTGAAGGAAATGGCCACTGAAAAAATCGTGGCTGAATACCGAGTCGAAGTTCGCAAGTCCAAGCTCGATGCCGTGGTTCGCGAGATGCAATCCCTTCTTGGCGACATCGAAGGTATCAATATTAAAATTGTGAATAATAAAGTCGTCGTCGACGGTCAGATTCTTCTGCCGCGAGATATGAATCGCATTTACAATGTGGTTTCCCAGTTTGCCGATCAAGCTTCGACCCTGGTGACTTTGTCACCCTTGGCGCAAAAGAAAATTGCCGAGTTCATTTCTCGCGATATCAACAATCCCGAAATCGAAGTTCGCGCCGTCAATGACAAGTTCATTCTTCAAGGAGTCGCCAACAGCGAAGACGAAAAGAACAGAGCCGAAATCATTGCAAAGACTTATGTTCCGGCTCTGATTGTCGAGAAATCCGAAATGGATGGGATTGTCAAACGGCCCAAGCCCGCCAATGACGGAGTGATCAATTTGATCACCGTGAAACCAGCAGCTCCTCCACCGCCAGGAAAAATTGTGCAGATGGTAGTACACTATGTGGAGCTCAAAAAAGACTACGGAAAAGGATTTCGCTTTCAGTTCACTCCTGAAATCAAAGACGACTCTTCTTTGACACTGCAAACTGGTGATCGCGGCCCCGGTGGAGTGGGAACGAACATCATGGCGACCATCAATAACTTTATCCCCAAGTTGAATTGGGCGAAAAATCATGGTCATGCTCGGGTTTTGGAAAGCTCAACGATGATTGTACAAGATGGAAAAACTGGAACCATGACGGCGGCCACCGAAGTCCCTTTCCAAGTGACAACAAAGGACGGGCCTTCGACTCAGTTTAAAGAAGTGGGAATTCACACCAAAATCACTCCGGTTATTTTGGGTGAGCGCTCGGATTCCATCAATTTGGATATCAATTTCAAGATCAATGCCCTCTTGAGTGCCACAGGCGAAGCGCCTTTGACGAGTACAAATGCGATTGAAACTTCGATTGTTGTTCGCAGCGGACAAAGTGCTGCGATTGGTGGCTTGATCAAAAGCCGCTCAGGAACGATCTACAACAATCCAAACAATGGGACTCGAAACCCCATCATCAGTCTCTACGCTTCCAAAGACTTTCAACGCAATCAAAGTCAGTTTGTGGTGTTTGTGACTCCTATTATCAAATCCTCAGCATCTGCGGGTTCTGAGAAAATCAAAAAGAAATTCCGCTTGCGGGACTAACGGAGAAACATGTCGATCAATTCACAGTGTCACCTCATTGCAGTTGTGGGCGGAAAAGGCGGAGTCGGAAAGTCCGTCTTTGCAGCCAATTTCGCTGCCGCTTTGATGCTGGAATTGCGCACTCAAGTCTTGTTGATGGACGCGGACGCCAAGTCCTGTGGCGATCAGAATGTGATTTTGGGACTGCGACCCAATAAAACGCTCTCGGAAATCGCCAACTTTCAAGGCTCTCTGAATCCCCAAGCCATTCCTCAGTTGGCCACCATGCACGCATCGGGACTGGCTTACTTGCCTGCGGTTCGGGGGCCGGAAGAGGTTTTGAATGTCAATGTCGAGCTCCTTCTGAAGCAGCTCGAGTTTTTCTCTCGCCATTTTAAATACATCGTTGCTGATCTGGGAACAGAACTGAAGGATTTACAGTTGGCACTTCTTCGAGAGGCCACCGCCATCACGATTGTCACTGTCCCCGAAGTTTTGGTGGTCAATCAAACACAGAGATTGGTTCAAGATCTGCTGACTGCAACTTTCCCAATGGACATGTTTCAATTAGTCGTCAACCGCACCAACAGTGCCGGAATGAATCCTCAAACGATTTCTCAGGCTCTGCGAGTTCCCGTGGTCGGAATGATTCCGCAAGATGATGTCACCAGCATGGGTGCTCTGCAAAGAGGCGCTCCTTTTGTGCTCGCTCAAGGCAAAACTCCGGTGGTCGCGGCCTATCATGACATTGTCCGCAAACTCACTGGCGGAACTCTGCAAAGATTAAAGGGCTTGGCTCGTCCTCAAGTGGCTCCCGTCTCCAGCGGCAACACGACTTCTATTGCCATCGAAGCCAATGGTTCTGGCTCGGATGTGCGCACAGCACTCAAACTTCGAGTCCACAATGAGTTGATCAAAGCTATGGATTTGAAAAAGGGGATCACCGAAACCAACAATGATCCCGCCAAAGAAAATGCTCTGAGACAAAAGACTTTGCAGACCATCACTCAGATCGTCGATCGCGAATCTCCGGGAATGCCTCGAGACGATCGTTCGCGAGCCATCAAAGAAGTTCTCGAAGAAGCCTTGGGTCTCGGCCCCTTGGAAGATCTCTTGGCCGACAACACTGTGACTGAAATCATGGTGAACGGTTATAAGAAAATTTTCGTCGAGAAAAGTGGCAAGGTTCAATTGAGCCCAGTGACTTTCACTTCCAATTTGCATTTGCGCAATGTGATCGAACGGATCGTCACACCACTGGGACGTCGAATCGATGAAAAGACTCCTTACGTGGATGCTCGCTTGAAAGATGGCAGTCGTGTCAACGCGGTGATTGAACCTCTGTCGATTGACGGGCCGGCTTTGACCATTCGTAAATTTAAAAAAGGTGGAATCTCCGCAGAGAAGTACATTGAGTACGGCTCTCTCACCAAACCCATGATCGACTTTTTGCGGATCTGTGTTGAGAACGGATTGAACATTGTCATTTCAGGTGGCACAGGCTCTGGTAAAACCAGTCTGCTCAATATGATGTCGGGCTTTATTCCCGCAAATGAGCGCATTGTCACCGTCGAAGATGCCGCCGAATTGCAAATGCAACAAGAACACGTGGTTCGTTTGGAAACCCGTCCTGCCAATATGGAAGGATCCGGCGCGATCACGATTCGAGATCTCGTGAAGAATGCGCTTCGTATGCGACCCGATCGAATTGTCGTCGGGGAAACTCGTGACGGTGCCGCTCTGGATATGCTTCAAGCGATGAACACAGGTCACGACGGCTCAATGACAACCACTCACGCCAACACTCCTCGCGAATGCATCGCTCGCTTGGAAACTCTTTGTTTGATGGCCGGAATGGATTTGCCCATGCGAGCCATTCGAGAACAAATTTCATCAGCCGTGCATTTGATCATTCAGATTTCGCGACTGTCCGATGGAAGCCGTCGTGTGACGAGCATCACAGAAGTCTGTGGTATGCAGGGAGAGACAGTGACTTTGCAGGAAATTTTCCGCTTCAAGGAAACTGGCTTTGACAAGAACCGCCGCATTCTCGGTCAGTTCCAAGCGATGGGAATGATTCCAACCTTCATTGAGAAGCTGGAACAAAAGGGCGTGAACATTCCTCGCGAGCTCTTCAGCAATGAACCGAAGGCCAATCCCACCAACACCAACAAACCCAACCCTGGGGTGATGGCACCGATGCCGACTTTGAAAAAGACTGGCACTGGCGGAGGTAAAGTGTGAGATCGATTTTGGGAAGCGATTTGCTGATGATTCTTCTCGTCTCCCTGGCCGTGGGCGTGATTGTCTATATGTGGGCAGATAAGGTTCTCAATTATTTGAAAACCAAAAGTCTCGGCAATCGCGAAGAAGTCTTGAGATATCTCGATTTGATGTTCGTCGCAGTGGACCCCAAAAGGGTCACCACTTTGATGTTGCTCTTGAGTTTTGGACTGGGAACTGTTTTTTTCCTTCTGCTTCTTCCAAACGTGATTTTGGCCATTGTCGTTGGCGCTGCAGTGACCGTCGGTGGCTGGACCGTGCCGATGTTGCTGGTCAAAACCCTGCACGACCGTCGCTGCAATCTTTTTGTGGATCAAATGGTGGATGCATTGACTATCATGGCCAATGGAGTGAAGAGCGGACTTTCTGTGACTCAATCCATGGAAAGAGTGGTCGAAAATCTGGGCAATCCCATCAGTCAGGAATTTGGATTGGTTCTTTCTCAAATTCGAATCGGTCGCAGTGTTGAAGAAGCTTTGATCGATTTGGGATTAAGAATTCCCCGACCAGATGTGCAAATGTTTGTGACGTCGATCACCATTCTCAAAGAAACAGGCGGCAATCTCGCAGAGACTTTCAGTACAATCAGCACCACCATCCGAGAACGTCAGAAAATTGAAAAGAAGATCCAAGCAATGACCGCCCAAGGTCTCATGCAAGGAATCATTATTACTTTGGTCCCGATCGCTTTGCTTTTGGTCTTCGGAATCGCCAATCCCAGTTACATCGCCCCCCTGTTTAACACCACCCTTGGTCTGATCATCTTGTTCATGACCTTTGGCCTGCAAATTATCGGTGGCGTAACGATTCGAAAAATAGTTAAAATCAAAGTATAAACAGAGAGCAGGATCGCTCTCATTCTATGAGGTTCACGGATGAAAAAACTTTCTCTCATCATTGCTTTTCTTCTATCTGTCCCTGCCTTTGCCATCGTCGATATGAAGAATGCCAACTTTGCAAATTCGTGGGTGGATCTCGAAGTTCCGGGATCAGGTTATGATTTGAAAGTGACCCGCACTTACAACAGCAAATCTCTTTTCGACGGTATGTTCGGATTCGGATGGTGTTCCGATTTCGAAACCACACTGACAGTGACCGCCGAAGGAAACTTGAAACTCACAGAGTGTGGTGCCGGACAGGAGATCTTCTACACTCCTCGCGAATTCGGCCGCAAAGAAATCGACCGCACGATTTCTCAGATTATCGACAAGGTCAAAGCCGCTAAAAAGGCGGACGAAAAGACCTTGCGCAAATTGGCCGAAGACATGGTCAACGACAATGATTTGCGTTCCAAGTTCGCCTTCGCCTACAAAGTGGCTCTGCCTGTCAAAGAGGGAACTCAGTTTCTTGCCAACGGTCGCGAAGTTGAAAATATCACTTTGGCAAAAGGCGTTTACACTCGCAATTTGCCAGATGGTTCTTTCATGCGTTTCGATAAAGATGGCCGCTTGACTCATATGTATGACAAAAACGGAAATTTCCTGAAACTGGATTACGACAGCGGAGTTCTCAAAGAAATCACGGACAACAACGGCCGCCGCTTGAGCTTCAAGTTTTATTCAAATAAAAAAGTCAAAACGATCTCTGGTCCGAGCAATCTAACGGCCGAGTACAAGTTCAACAACATGAACGATCTCAGCTCTGCTCGCAACGCTTGGAACAACACTTACACTTACGAGTACGATGATCTTCACAATCTCGTGAAAGCGACTTATCCGGATAAGACCTTCATTGCCCTTTCTTATGACAAAAAAAATGACTGGGTTTTGAGTTTCGCAGACCGTGAAAAGTGTTTGGAAAACTACAAATACGAGTTCAACGAAAAGAATCCCAAGATGCACTACTGGTCGACAGTGAAAAAGACCTGCGGCAAAGAAGTGGTGAACGAGTCCAAACACGAATTCTGGTACGCAGAACGCAAAGACGGACAAACTTATCTGGCGCGGGTCGCTTCCACAGTGAATGAAAATGTGACCGATATCACTTACCATGAGACTTTTGGAAAGCCGATTGCGATTCGCCGAAACAGTGAGCGCTTCACTTACGATTACTATCCAAATGGTCTTGTTCGAAACAAGATCAGCGATGCCGTCAAGTCGACTTATGAATACGATCAGAAGACTGGCAAAGTCAGTCTCGTCACCACAGTTTACAACAATGAAAAGGGAAAGCCGGCTGTCACCAACAAGGCCGAATTCAAATATGACAGCAAAGGCAATTTGGTTTTCGCCCAGAACACGGAAGGCCAAAAGATCACGATGACTTATGATCAAAGGGGCCGCATTGCCACGATCACGGATCAGGCCAAGAAGGTCGTGAAGATCGAATACGAAGAGCGTTTTGGAAAACCTTCATTGGTGACTCGTCCTGGATTGGGAACAATCAAAGTTTCCTACAAATCCAACGGCGAAATTGATAAGGTCAACAGCGCCGAGGGGCCAACGGTGGCCATGCAAGTGGCGAGCACTTTCAACAATTTGCTCGACGTGATTTCCCCCGCAACAGCTGAAATTTTTAACTGAGAAGGAGAGAACAGATGAAAAAAACAAATTTATTGATGGTGGTTTCTCTCCTGATGACTTCTTCTCTGACGTTGGCCGAAGGCGACAAGTCGGATATGAATCCCAAGGGCGCAGGCGTGGTGAAAATCGGCAACCAAGTCTCCGATGTTTGCGAGTGCAATGCCTCTTCGGCTCCCCTTCTTCCTAAGGAGCAATATAAGCACTTGCTTCCAGATGATGCCGGGGATGGTTCTGGCCCCCGTAACGGATCGTCTGCAACCGGTACAAACTAAGCCCTTTTTTGTCATTTTCGCTGATTTTGATCGGCGTCTCAGTTTGAGACACTCCCTAAGCCCTCGAAATGAGGGCTTTTTTCATTTCCTCCACAGCCCCCTCCTTGGCACAAGCTTCGCTATAGTTTCCTGGTATAGACACTTGCCGTAAAGGAGATGACTTATGAAAGCACTGATCTTTGCAATCGTCGCAGGAGCCGTATCTCTCCAAGCTCAAGCCAATACTTGTGCGTCTCGTGGAGGCGGAACTTTGGTTCCTAAGACGGATTATTCAAGATTGCTGGAAGATAAGAAGTCTTCACCAACTTACTCACGCCCAGCTCAAGGCACAGCGCGAGCTCAAGGTGCAGACGGCATCGGATCTCAACGCAAATAAGATTTAGTTCTGTTGATCTTGATGTTCTTTCAGGTATTGCGGGCTTCTTTTGAATTCAAAATTCAATCGGCCCGCTTTCTGAAGGGAAGAGTTGTTTCCAAAAGTCTCCGCCACGAATTCGCTGGCAGCCTGTGCTCCTCTTTGCAAAAACAAAACGGCTCCCGAGGAAACTTCCTGAATGAACTGCGGCGCTGGTGACGATCGCATCCAATTGTAAGCCCGATTCTCCAAAGTCGAATTTCCCACTTTCACTTGCAAACAAATGGTGACGACCAAGGCAATTGCCAGGGACTTCAATACAAACATCAATTCAGGCATGCTTCATCCCTCTTCTTTGATTTTCAATTTGTTGAAAAACGCTGAGCAGACTTTGTCGATTGAAGGGCTTTCGCAAAAAAGCTCGGCAACCTTTGTTCAAGGCCCGCTGCAAGGTCACTTCGTCGTCCATGCTCGAGCAAGCAATCACATCAATTGTCGGATTCGTCTCGAGAATTTTCTCGGTGGCTTCCAATCCGTTGAAGTGAGGCATCACCAAATCCATGAGCACAATATCGGGTTTTAGTTTTTGCGCCAGCTTGACGGCTTCTTCACCATTGACGGCTTCGCCAACGACCTTGAAACCCAAGGACTCGCAAGCCTGTATCAAAAGCTCGCGCACATAACCGGCATCATCTGCAACCAAAACACGAATCGACATACTTTGATATTAAACTTGCTCGGAGCTGTCTGCCAGATCTCAAGGAGCAAACTCGACAAAGGAACTACTGTCCCCAGCGGTATCCAAGCGAGAATATGACAAAAGTGTTGGAAACAGAGACTCCACTGGGCTTAGATCCGGTTGTGGGATCTGTGGTGTCTGCCTGTCCATTGAATTGATTTTTTTCGTAAGCGGTCGTCAAATCCCAAACAATCTGATTCTGACGAGCCATTTTGAATTCACCGCCCACACTCAAATCGACTCGGCTGGACTCGCCCACGCTTCCAGAGGAAAGCACAAGCGCAGTCGCCATTTCCGAGTGTTGAACTCGCGGAATCAATTTGCCTCCAAAAACCCAGGAATAAGATGGAGCCACGGGAATGCGCGAAAGCATGTGGAGACCGACTCCGGAAGATCGCAAACGCACTCGACTGGTGTCATCACCTGGAACTGAAAATTTGTACTCGGACATCAAGAGACCAAACTCCAGTGAATTTGATTTCCGCGACATTCCGAAAAACTTTCGAATCGTAAAACCGATTTCGGTCCATTCATGGCGAACAGAAATTCTAGAGTTGCTCGAGGCATCTCCACCGACATCAGCTCCCATCGTCGTCGAGTAACTGCCGAACGCTCCAATAAAGGGAGTCACCCAAATATTAGCCCCGAACAAAAGTTTCGGAGAAAAGCTGTTGTAGTCCCGGAAAGAATAGCTGGAATCCGAATTGTTGGAGACCACACCTGGCAGGACATTCACTTCGATGCGGTTCATGCGAATGTCATCTGGGTGAACTTGTTCTTTGTAAGCTTCCAACGTGGCTTGTTCATTTCCCATGACCAAATCTCGTACTTGATCCGTGACTGTCGGTTCCACAGGAGCTTCTTTGGTTTCCACGCTTTCAACGGGTTTATCCACAGGCTTCGGGTTGCTGGCCGTTGGACTTGGAGTGAAAAGCAATTGGTCGATTTCTGATTTTGTTTCCGCCGACCGTTTTGGTGTTGGTGCTGGCATCGTCGTTTGAGTTCCCGCAGGAAGAACAACAGCCGTGGTGTTCTCAGCCATGGCATTGGCATCGACTTCGGTCCCGTTCACTTTTTTGCCGGGAAGAGTTTTCTGCTTTTTCACTTTGTATCGACCCGATTCAAGTCCAGCTTCCTTCGGACTGCTCTTCTCTGTGGGTCTCAACAATATCTCACTGGAGAGATCCATTTGAGCAAGTGAGCTCAAAGGAAAAAGTAAAATTGCAGCAGCAAGAAAAGACAAACGCATGCACAACTTCTCGGATAAATTTCATTCGAGCTTGAAGACAATTTGACCCTCTCAAATCGAGAGATCATAATGAAAAATATGAAGAAAAATATGCGACTTCTTGCCAGCTTTGGTGTTTGCATCCTGATCTTTTTTCTCTCGCCTTCGACCTTCGCCCAGAGAACCATTTTGAAAAGTTCCGTGGACGATTCCATTTCGATCAAGACCATCACGGTGGCTCCGGTGATCGACAACGTTTCTCAGATTTATTCGAAGCCATTGACTTCACAGCTTCGCAATATTGTTGAAGCTGACAGGCAGTGGAATTTGAGAAGCTTTCCTGATTCAATCAAGACAACTCCAGAAGAATTTGAAGACAACCCGGAAGCTGTGAAAGCTGCTCTGAAAAAAGCAGGAACCGATGCTTTGCTTTCGACTCGATTAACCAAAAGTCCCAATGGCATTCAGTTGAAATTGAATTTGTTCTTGGCGACAGATGGGTTTCTATTGGCGCAAGAAAATTTGCAAGACTACCCAGGTTTCGAGATTTCAGATCTGCGCGGTCAGCTTGAGGTTCTCTACAAGAAGATCAAATCCAGTCTTCCTTATGCGGGAACGATTCTCAGTCGTAAAAATCAAATTGTGACTTTGAATTTGGGAACACAGCAGGGACTGAAAGAGGGTTACATTCTTTCTGTTGTCCAAATCGTCAAACTGAACCGACATCCTCGCTTTCGCTTTGTTGTCAGTGCTGAAAAAGAAATCATCGGTCGAATCGTGATCAACAAATCAGAAGAGTCTTTGAGCTTTGGTTCCATTGAAATGGAACGCTCTGAAGGAGTGATTCAACCTGGAATGAAAGTCGTTCCAGTGAATTTTGTGACCTACACGGTGGCCCCCACAACTCCGGAAGGAAAGATTCTCGACGATATGGCTGGACGCAAAGATGCCCCTGTCATGTTGGGAGATTCAAAACCGCGCGAATGGGTTCCCGCCAGCGCTCCGAGCCTGGGCAAATTCGGCTTGATGCTTGGTATGGGAGACTATTCGGTCAACAACACTCTCACCTCTGTGGGAGCTGTCAGTTCAGGACAAATGCCGACTCCGTCCATTCATTTCAATGGCGAATTGTGGCTGACCAAGAACTGGTTGATGGATGTTGGACTTTCTCAGTATGTGCTGAGTTTGGCGAACACTTACTCGGGCTCTACTCCTGGGAATATTTCCGTGGCTTCGAGCAAAATGAATCTGCATGTCGGCTACAATTTTCTGATTCAGGAAGATTTCTGGGGTCCTAAATTTCAAGTCTTGGGTGGATATTCGAAATTCGCCTCGACCGTGGACACATCGAGCCCCGTGGCCTTTACGTCTCTGGATTTTTACGGAATGTCTTTTGGCTTGGGCGGCTCTCTCCCCGTCTCGCAAGAGTATCCTCTGACTTTGGGAGCTCGCTTGATGTACCACTTCAATCCAACTGTGAGCGAATCGCCCGTCACTTCCGGCAGTTCGTCATCAGCCACAGTGATCAGCTTCTCTGGAAACGGCACTTACCGTTGGTCGGAACATATGAATTTGCGTGGAGAAATGCAGTACGATCTGTACAGCGCGAGCTTCTCGGGCACCGGCAGTCGATCGCCCCGAGCCAGTTCCGCCAGCCATACTTTGACGACATTTGCTGGCGGAATCGAATATCTCTTTTAAAGAAAGCGAGCAGCTGAACCCAATTTCTCAGCTGACTCGTTCAAGAAGGCTTTTTCAAAGTTGGGATTTCCCCAGACGCCATCATGGTAGCAATCTGGATTTTCCATTTTCGGTCCGTGAGTGACACCCACCAAAAACAACTGACCTTTGAGTTCAATATAGGCTGGACCGCCGGAATCCCCGTGGCATCCACCTGATCCCACTGATTGATCCATCACCACATGCATTCCCTCAAATCGGGCGGGAACTCGTGTTTGACGGAGAATTTCCGAATCAATCATTGGCATTTCCTGGATCAATCCATAGCCCACCAAAAGAGCTTCAAAACCCTTCAGCCCTTGGACTTCATGCATTTGCTGCGCACTCAACAGAGGTGCCGGCAAGTATCCCGAAGGAATGATTCCATTGATACGAATCAAAGCCATGTCTTGGTCGTAATCCGATTTTCCATAAAGCGGATGCATCACAAAACCAGTGATGTCGATGGTGTTGAATTTTTCGATGACGTCGACACGGGTCTTCGACGAGTTCTGTTGATCATAAGACAGTGGCTGCGCCCCGAAAGCAATTCGGAGGTCTTCCACTTTGACACCTTCCACGCAGTGGGCAGCCGTCAAAATCAAGTCATCCGACAAGATGGAAGCTGTACAAGTTGGGAACCAAACTTGGCCCATTTTCACCAGAACCCGCACTGTCATGCGGAAAGTGATGTCTTTCTCAGAAACCGGTGTTCCGTTGATAATGCCGGTGGATCCAGAACCCAATTGCGCTTTGGGGGCAAAAGAAGGCTGGCAGGCTGTGAGGGAGATAAGGAGGCCGAATGTGCAAAGCAGTGTTTTGATCATTTTCATGCGCTTCGTTTAATCTTCCGACCGCCGAAAGCCAAACAAATAAAGTGGCAAAAAGGCCTCAGGGCTAAAGATTTCATCAAAAAGGCAAAAAAAAGGGCCTGGATTCGCATCCAAGCCCTTTTGGGAATTCATTTCAGCTTTACAGCCGGCAGATTACATCATGCCGTCCATGCCACCCATTCCGCCCATGCCACCCATTCCAGGAGCACCAGCGCCAGCACCAGTTTCTTTTTTAGGCGCTTCAGCGATCATTGTCTCAGTTGTCAGCATCAAAGAAGCAACAGAAGCTGCGTTCTCAAGTGCGCAACGAACAACTTTCACTGGATCGATAACGCC